>Ga0206128_1001200_pt1 | contig 26934 bp, 22 predicted proteins | sample Helgoland_Spring_7_FD_148601 | JGI IMG/M metagenome (GOLD analysis project Ga0206128, IMG submission 148601) | Pelagic subsurface seawater microbial communities from Kabeltonne, Helgoland, North Sea - Helgoland_Spring_Bloom_20160426_1 | ecosystem: Environmental > Aquatic > Marine > Epipelagic ... | reverse complement strand
CTGGTCGAGCAATCTTTGGAAAGCGGGCGGCAAGCTACCAGAGAGTGGTCTACTGTCAAAAAAAATCTCTCCTATTTTGATCTTTTTTACTGATGTGGGCAATTTCGGCTGATTTGGCAGGTTTTGAAGCCGAATTCAGCAAGAATAAAGGCTGCCAGCCCATTTGGCCACAATCAGCCTCCTTTCCTTTGATCTATTGCCCTATGTGCTATTTTCTGTATGCTTCCATTTGTGCTTATCCTTGCTTCGGATCCTATCCTCACCTCAGCAGCCTCCAGTATAGAGCTGGGACCCATGTTGATGGGCATGCTTGGCGGTCTGGCACTTTTCCTCTTTGGCATAGACCGCATGTCGATGGCTCTGAAGCTCATTGCCGGTGACAGGCTTAGGCAAATCCTCTCTAAGCTGACAACCAACCGCTTCACGGGAGCCGCCGCGGGAGCTGCTGTTACCTCCATCATTCAGTCCTCATCTGTGACCACTGTGCTCGTTGTTGGGTTCATCTCCGCCGGCTTGATGAATCTGTCCCAGTCCATCGGTATTATTATGGGCGCTAATATCGGCACAACGATGACCGCTCAAATCATCGCCTTCAAAGTCACCCACTACGCCCTGCTCATCATCGCCGTTGGCTTTGCCTTATCCTTTTTCATCAAAAAAGAGCGTGCTCATCACTACGGCAAGATGATTATGGGGCTGGGACTTGTTTTTTACGGTATGCAGCTGATGAGCGACGGCGCCAAACCTTTACAATCCTACGCACCCTTCATCGATTTGATGAAAAACATGAATGCCCCACTGTTGGGCATTGCTTTTGGCGCCGCCTTCACCGCCCTGGTTCAGAGCTCCTCAGCAACCACCGGGATTGTCATCGTGCTCGCCAGCCAGGGCCTTTTACCCCTAGATGCCGGTATCGCCCTCATTTTTGGAGCCAATATCGGCACCTGTTTCACGGCCTGGCTAGCCTCTATTGGCAAATCCATCGATGCCAAGCGCGCAGTGACCGTGCATATCTTGTTTAATGTAGCAGGCGTATTGGTCTGGTTCATGTTGATTCCTGAGCTGGCGGCTTGCGTGAAACACATCTCTCCCCAAGCACCCGAGCTCGGCGGCATTGCCCAATTAGCGGCAGAGACTCCGCGACAAATCGCAAACGCGCACAGTATTTTCAACATCACCAATACCTTCCTCTTTATTTGGTTTGTTGGACCCATTAGCAAAATCGTCATCAAAATCATACCGGAGCGGCCCACCACCGACGCGGAAAAATCTCAGCCCAAGTATCTCGACCCCGCCTTATTAAACACCCCTGCCCTCGCACTTGATGCGGCCCGGCTGGAGTTAAGCAGAATGGGCACGCGTGTTACAAAGATCACCAATGGCTCACTGGAAGCGGTGAGCTCAGGCACCGCTGAGGACATGCGCAACCTATGGAAAATGGATAGCCGTGTTGATGAAATTCATGGTTTCATTTTAGCCTATCTCGCTGATCTCTCTCGAGGAAATCTAGAAAAATCACAATCTGATCTTTTACACCGCTACTTGGCCACTTCCAATTACATGGAAAACATCGCTGACATGGTGGAAACCAATCTGATGGAAATCGGACGTGAACGACTTCGTACCGGCCTGGTGATCAGTGATGCGACCATGCAAGTGCTGAATCATTTTCATCAGGAGGTAAGCCTGCAAGTCAGCCAATCGATCGACGCATTGATTACCAATGACCACACCACTGCCAAAAAAGTAATTGGAGCCAAACCTGCGATCAACCAATTGTCGAAAGAAGCAGAAAAACACCTCTCACGACGTTTCAGCGCTGACGAACCACAGCGCATGGTAGCGTTTCGTCTCGAATCCGAAATGATCGAATACCTTAAAAGGATGTACTACTTTGCCAAACGCATCGCCAAAATCGTCGATCACAATCCATCCGAGAAGGCAATGCTTGCTCCGGATTCGGATTAAGCTTGCGGCTTGCTAGCGAGTTTTTCGGTCACCGTAATAATGACGATGCCTCCAACCAACCACGCCACTGCGAGCCATGTGGCAGATTTACTCAGGTCGGGAAAATAACGATTCCACGCAACGACTTTGCCGGTGATCACCAGCGAGTACACCGCGATTTTCCAAGGCCAAATAATCAACAAAGATCCAGCGACAAAACCCGTGATCAATGCCACCGCTGCATTGTGATATTTCCTAAACATCCAGCTTAAAATATGGGACAGGGTGAACAGGCCAAGCGCCGCCCCGATTGCCACAGGAATAAGAATAGGAAGAGCCTCCGCCAGTTTAAGCTGCCGCAAGTTGTCCACCGCATCCAGGACGATCAATTGATAGTTACCCATCAGCAGCAGGATAAAAGATCCAGAAATGCCCGGGATAATCATGCTGCACATGCCGGCAACTCCACAGCCAGCGAGATAAAGCAAATTGGTGTTTTCTCCGGCCGGACTTTGAAAAGCGAGTAGGCCGGCAACAACAACCCCAAAAAGCAAACAAATGATTTCCACAAAGCCCCACCGCCTAACCATTTTCCCCACATAAAACAAGGACGCCAGAATCAAACCAAAGAAAAAGGCATTCACGAACACAGGGTGGTCCGCATAGGCTGTTTTGAGAACCTTCGCCAAGGTCAATATACTAACAACGACGCCCAAACCGAGAGCCATGAGAAAACCCAAGTCAACCTGCTTGGCAAAACCACCAAAGTCACCTTTGCAGAGCAAACGAAGCGCCGTGAAATCAAACGATTTCAGCGCATCAATCAGGCGCTCATAAACACCAGTAATAAAGGCAATGGTTCCTCCAGATACACCGGGGATTACGTTGGCCGCACCCATGGCGAAACCTTTGAGGAAGATGAAGAAATATTCCATGACAAGAAATCACATTTCCAACATCAAGCGGCTTGGATTTTCCAAACAGTCCTTGATGCGTATGAGGAAAGTGACTGCCTCCTTGCCATCAACAAGGCGGTGGTCATAGCTCAGTGCTAAATACATCATGGGGCGAATGACGACCTCACCATTAAGCGCCACTGGACGCTGCTGGATGGTGTGCATGCCAAGGATGCCGCTCTGTGGCGGGTTCAAAATCGGCGTGCTGAGCAGCGAGCCATAGACACCACCATTGGAAATGGTAAAGACTCCACCCTGCAGGTCTGCGAGATCCATGCTGCCATCGTTAGCTTTGGCCGCATATTCAAGAATGCCCTTTTCGACATCAGCAAAACCTTTTTTATCACAATCCCGAAGCACCGGCACAACCAGACCTTTCTGCGTGCCAATGGCAACGCCGACATCGTAGAAATGGTTTTCGATAATGTCAGTGCCATCGATTCTTCCGTTGATACTGGGAACATCTTTCAAGGCTTGCACAGTGGCTTTGACAAAAAAGGACATAAATCCAAGCTTGCAGCCGTGCTTTGCCACGAACTCTTCCTGCACCTGCTTGCGCAACTCCATAATGGCAGTCATATCCACTTCGTTGAAGGTCGTTAGGATAGCTGCGGTTTGCTGTGCATTGACGAGGTGGCTGGCAACTTTTCTGCGCAGCATGCTCATTTTACGCCGAGTGGTGCGCCCATTGTCCTCGCTTTGAGATTGACCGCCCGGCTCAGGCTTGCCAGGCGCAACGGATGGGTCTGGTCGTGAACTGGCAGCTGAAACATTAGGGGCTACTGGCGCTGGAATACTTACCGCAGGCGGGGCTGCTGGGGTAGACTTGGCTTGAGGTGCAGATGCTGCCTGAGCCTGCGCTGGTGCCTGCCCTGGTGCGCCACTAGCTCCAACGCTAATGGTGGCAATCACCGTGCCTATATCTACTTCTTCGCCCTCAGGGATGAGGATATTAAGCACACCCCCCTCCTCTGCCTCGAGCTCGTTGGAAACCTTATCTGTCTCGAGCGTAGCCAGGGTATCCCCCTTATTGACCTGAGATTTGTCAGCCATGTGCCAACGACCAATATTCGCTGAGGTAATGGACTCGCCAGCAGCTGGAACTTTGATTTCAATTTCCTTAACCGCTTGCGGCTTAGGGTCCGCTTGCGGTTCGGAACCTGCTTGGGGCTCAGGATCAGCTTCAACAGGATCGTCGGACTCCGCCTCTTTCTCTGCAGTATCCCCGGCATTGCCCTCTTCAATCACGCCAACGACTGTCCCGATGGCGACCTCTTCGCCTTCCTGAACAAGCACATTAAGAATTCCCGCAACTTCTGCATCAAGGTCATTAGAAACCTTGTCCGTCTCGATGGTCAAAACCGTCTCTCCTTTCGAAACGGCGTCGCCGCTTTGCTTGTGCCAGCGCGCAACATTGGCAGAGGTAATTGATTCGCCGACGTTCGGGATCTTAATTTCAGTGGCCATAGGAATAATCGTGGGTAATAAAAGGGAGGGTGAGTTTAGACTTCGAAGGCACCTGCGACAAGCGTTTGCTGCTCGTGGGTGTGCTGCGCTTTTGATCCCGCCGCGGGGCTTGAGGATGACTTGCGTCCTGAGTAGCTGATGCGCGTATCGAGAACGGCTTCCAGCCTAGGTCTTATGTAGGTGTATGCTCCCATGTTACTAGGCTCCTCTTGAGCCCATACCCATTGAGAGACCTTCGGATACTGGCTGAGAATAAGTTCCAGCATCTCATCATTGAAGGGGTAAAGTTGTTCAATGCGTATGATAGCTGCATTTTTAATTTCTTTCTCGTCACGGTACTTTGCGAGGTCATAGAAAACCTTGCCACTACAGAACACGACACGTTCTACATCACTTGGATTTTCAAAATCCATAACATCAGGCAGTATTTCCTGGAAGCACGCACCCTCAAGAAAGTCCGCTTCATCCGATACAGCCTCAGGGCGAGACAAGAGGCTCTTAGGAGTCATTAGGATCAAAGGCTTGCGGAACGCACGCTTCTTTTGCCTACGCAGCGCATGAAAATATTGAGCGGGCGTCGAAAGGTTAGCCACCTGGATATTCTTTTCTGCGCAGAGTTGAAGAAAACGCTCGAGACGAGCACTTGAGTGCTCGGGGCCCATGCCCTCGTAACCATGAGGAAGCAGCATCACCAAGCTGCTGGGCGTTTGCCACTTTGATTCAGCAGAGGCAATAAACTGATCAATGATGACCTGTGCTCCATTAGAAAAATCTCCGAACTGGGCCTCCCACATAATCAGCATGTTGGTTGCTCCAAGAGAGTATCCATAGTCAAAACCCAAAACGGCAGCCTCCGAAAGAAGCGAGTTATAGACACAAAAATTAGCTTGGTCTTTGGAAAGGTTCTTCAGGGGAATGTAACGCTCCCTTGTTTCTGAATCATAAAATACGGCGTGGCGGTGACTGAAAGTACCTCGGCGCACATCCTGACCCGACAAGCGCACAGGGTTTCCCTCCATCAGTAATGAACCCCATGCCAATGACTCAGCAAACGCCCAGTCATATTCCTGCCCCGTCTTCAGCGCTTCTTGGCGCCTCGGGATAAAGCGCTTTGCAAGGGTCTTATGCAGGTTGAAACCCTCTGGCATGTCAGTGAGCACCTTACCTATATGCTGCATGGCTTCTCTCGAGATGCCGGTGGGCACAGGAGCATGTGAATAGCTGGGCTGGGACTCCGCGGTGGATCCACTGAAAATAGTGCGGTCACCCTTTTCCATGTGGTGTACCATGGTGTGATAACCCTCGTCCAAATCATCTTGAACCTGCTTCTCTATAGCATCCGCCTCCTGCTGGCTCAACGCCCCTGCTGCAACAGCTCTATCCTTAAAGAGATCCCCAATCGGTTTGCGCGCATCGACTTTCTTATAAATATGCGGCTGAGTGAATGCAGCTTGATCTGCCTCGTTGTGACCATGTCGACGGTAACAATACATATCGATGACGATGTCGCGGCCAAATGTTTGCCTGTATTCCAGGGCGAGGACAGCGGCCCAGACCAAATCTTGAGGCTGCTCTCCGTTGACGTGGATAACTGGAGCTTCAATCATCTTGGCAATATCTGTCGCGTAATGTGATGAACGCGCGTCCTCGGGCATGGTGGTGAAACCAATCTGATTATTGATCACAATGTGAATCGTTCCTCCGGTATGATAGCCGGGCAGCTGGGAAAGGTTCAGGACTTCAGCCACTGATCCCTGACCGGCAAATGCCGCATCACCATGCAATAAAATAGGCATCACCCTGCCTCGGTGCGCTCCGGTCACATTGCGCTCAGACTCTTTGAGATTATCGCCACCCATCAGACGCTGGCGCGCCCTGGCCTTGCCTTCAACCACCGCATTAACAGCTTCCAAATGGCTTGGATTTGCGGCAAGCGATACGTGCACCTCTCCATCCAGCAGCATGCGTTCGCCCTCATAGCCTAGGTGGTATTTCACATCACCATCACCCGCGACAAGATCAGGAACGTAGTTGGGCGTAAATTCATACAGCAGCGTAGTCAGTGACTTGCGCAAGAAATTACGAAGCACATTGAGACGGCCCCGGTGTGCCATACCCATCTCGATGGCCTTGACATCATAACTGGGGCATTTTTCTAGAATCGTATTGAGCAGGACCATGGTGCCCTCACCGCCCTCGAGCGAAAACCTTTTTTCACCAAGGAACTTCTTAGCAAGGAAGGACTCAAAAAGCTGAGACTCAAGTAACCACTTCAGGACTTTTCCCTCCTCGTAATTGATTAAATGCTGATGCTCATCACGATGCTCAACACGTTCACGGATCCAGTTCCGAATCTCCGTATTGAAAATGTGCATGAACTCAGTGCCCACGTTACCACAATAAGTTTCTTCGAGAGAGGCGATCAACTCACGCAGCGTCATCTTCTGCCCACGGCGATAGAACTGTGTCGAGACCTCCCGATCTAGATCGGATTCACTGAGCCCAAACTGATCGAGCTGCAATCGAGGATTAGGCACGCCCTCATCATCAAGTGGATTAAGGTGAGCTTGAGTGTGCCCGAGGGTGCGATAATTGTAGAGCAGGCTCACTACCCTGCCCCGGAAATTCAAATAATGCTCATCAGAAGATTGCACCTCCATATTAGCACTGGGCAAGGCTGCAGTGTCCGCGGGCTTTGCTGCCGCCGTAGTTGCCGGAGCTGTGGTATCTTGGCGCTGTTTGAGCTGCGCATTACCAAGTTCGAAACCTTCAAAAAAAGCACACCAATCAGCCTCAACAGACTGGGGGTCTTCACACCACTGATCATACTTTTGATCAAGAAGGTCGGCATTAAAGCGCGCTGATATTGATGATTTCATTGACAGAAAAAAGGTGAATTTATAGCCGCAATCTGCTTTTCTTTCTTGGAGCTAAGTAGAACTTAGTTGTAATTACTGTCACAGCCCCTCAGAGTCAACGCGCAAGGCGTCTCTTTTACGACATTTTTCAAACTCCTTCAACCGTGTCCACCCATCAATGATTGACGTCAACAATCTCAGCAAACGATATGGCAGGCATACTGCCGTCAATGATATCAGTTTCAAGGTAGGCAAAGGAAAAATCATCGGCTTCCTCGGCCCCAACGGAGCAGGCAAGACGACCACATTGCGTATGCTCACCGGTTATCTGCCGCCAAGCTCAGGGAGCGCGGAGGTCGCAGGCTATGATATCTTCCGCGATTCTGTGAGCGCTCGCCGCAAGATTGGCTACATGCCCGAAAATGTCCCCCTCTACGATGAAATGCGCGTTCGTGAGTATCTGCGCTACCGAGCACACCTCAAGGGGCTCAAAGGCAGAAATGCCCGCCAACACATCGGCGAAGCCATGGAGCTCTGCGGACTCACCCACGTTAGGCGCAAAATGATCAAAACTCTCTCCAAGGGCTACCGCCAAAGAGTCGGCCTTGCTGACGCCCTTGTCCACAAGCCGGATCTTCTCATTTTAGATGAGCCGACCAATGGCCTGGACCCCAATCAAATCCGTTCTATCAGAAACCTGATCAAACGACTCGGGGAAACTCACACCGTCATGCTCTCCACCCACATTCTCCACGAAGTGGAAATGACCTGTGATCATGTCATCATCATTGACGAGGGCAAAATTAAAGCCACGGGATCCCCCTCTGAATTAGTCAATGAAATGCGTGCTGCTGGAAAAATCACAGTAGAAATACAGGCTGACGAGGAGGAGGCGGCGGCTGCCTTCAATGAGCTCAAACACGTTAAAAAAGTCATCTGCGAAGGAAAAGAAGACAACTGGACAAAATTCTCCATCCTCGTAGATCATGGCACAGATACTCGAGAGCGCATATCAGCGCTCACGGCTGCCAAGCAATGGCCCATCCGTACTCTTCATCGCCACAGGTCCACCCTTGAAGATGTTTTTGTCGAACTCACGCGCAAGGATTAATCTCACAGGATTAACGTCACGGCATTAGTCTCGCCGCATCAGCCTCACCCCGTCGGCCTCACCCCGCCGGGTTACTCAACTCTAACGAGGCCCATGGACTCCAGTCGATTGGTGAAATCAGTCGGCAGGCTGCCCCGACTTCTTGTATCCATCTCTATTCTTGTCAGCACTTGAGAGCCCGAGGCAAAGGCCTCGACGGCAATGATCGCGCGCAACTCACCGCGCTGGCAGTCCCAATCACTATCATTTTCCAATGGCTGCCAATCATCTGCCATCATGGCATCTAAAACCTGCTCACGCGTGATACTACAATCACTCCACCACTTGGCTTCGTAGTCATCATACTGACGCGTCATATCCACGAGAACGAACTCACGCTCGCCCGGCGCTCGCTCCACTTTGTCTCGCCAACTCAGACTATGCCACCACCTTGCCCATGCTCTTATGCGCGGCTGCACTGTGTTCGCAAAAGCTAGCTTAACACGTGACTCGGTGCAGAAAAACTCCTCAGGAATAGATCGCTGTGGCTGCATCGTCGTCACCAGTTGCTGATAAGGCGCCATGCCCATCGCGCCATGATAGATGAAACTTCCATCACTCGCGCTCATCGCTTGACCTGTATAAACACAACCCTTCCATATGGCCCCACCACCCCGGCGAAACCTTTCAGGGTGATCCTGCATCAACAATGCCTCTGCCTTGCCATATTGATATTGCTGCGTGAAATAACGCCACAGCGTTGCACGTCTCCTGTGCCACACAAAAGCGGCTGCCGAGAACCCCATGCGGAAGCCAGCCTGCTGCAAGCGCCAGCAGAAATCGACATCGTCACCCGCGATCAAATAACGTTCACTAAAACCACCAATCGCCTCCAATACCTCTTTTCTAACCGCAAGGTTACATCCAGGCAAATGCTCGGCCTCATCATCATCGAACAAAACATGAGAAGGTGCTCCTTGCGCCGAGGCCACCACCACCTCATCGATAACACTGGCACCACCATCATGTGAAGGCAGAGGGCGCGGAGGCAAATTAGGTCCTCCGCAGGCATCCCAGCCCCTCCGATTAAATGCCTGAGCCAGCCACCACAGCCACTGCCTATCCGGTTGGCAGTCGTCATCTGTGTAGGCAATGATCTCTCCCTGAGCCTCACGGGCGCCTCTATTTCTAGCTGCACTTAATCCACGATGTTCCGATTGAATCAGGCGCACACCAGCAAAACCACGAACGATTTCTGCCGTATCGTCAAAGGAGCCATCATCCACCACCAAAATCTCAAAGTCGGGGTAGTCAAGATTCTGAAGTGCCCTCAAACACGCCTCGATCCTAGCTCCGCCGTTATGAGTGCATACTACCACAGAAAATGCAGGCAATTCACTCAGCTCAAGCCCATCACCAGGTGAGTCGATGCTCTTGAGCTTTTCACGCAATGGCAGCAGCGAAAGTTTAGCCTGCCCTCGCCTATCGAATAGACCAAAACTCCACCCATCGATCACAAGCCCTCCCCTTGACCAATGATCACTCCACGAATAGATCGTTACCCCTGCCATTCCGGCGCGCAATGACTCATCAACATACCAAAGCAAGGCATCACTCTGTGCCTGCTCACCTTGGCGAAAAGTATCCATACCAAACTCGCTAAGCAAAACCGGACGATCCCCAGCAACATTGTGCAGACGCGGTAAATAACGAGCGAAGTCATCCCGATTTTCGAGATAAACATTCATTGCCGTGAAGTCGGCATTATCCGGCTCTTCGTATTCCGTAGTCGGATAATTGGCATAGGCAAAGAGCAGATCAGGACAAATGCTGCGGCCTAGATTAATGAGCTCCTCAAGTGCCTGCTTAACTCGGGTCACCCCCATCCACCTAACCATGTCGCAGGGAATCTCGTTGGCTACAAATACCCCTGCAAGCGCAGGATGTGTCCCCCATGAATTGAGACCTTCTTTCATCCTCACCTGGGCTGCGCTGTAAATCGCCGTGTGAGTGACGAAGTCGCAATGATACTCCCAGTTCAAACCGACAAATACCCACAATCCAGCTTTCTGCGCTGCATCTAATAAGATACTCTCTGGCTCTTCGTAGACCCGTATGGCATTGAATCCGGCATCAGCAATGCGCGCCATCTGCTCGTCATGATCCGCTAAAACCGCTGGTGTCGGTCTAGGAAACGGGCCGTAGGTCACCATCTTCAGAAACACGCGCTCAGCTCCGGCACGGAAAAACTTCCCGTCCACTTGTAAACGTAACTGCAAACGCAATCCCTGATTCCATTCCTCACCTGTTGGCACAGCTCACTCTACATCGACTTACTCGAGACTTGAAACTGAAAACTTCTCGCATGAGACTCTGCCCCGTGCTCAAGACTACTGATTTCGACTATAAGCTCCCCGAGGAACTCATCGCCAGCCGTCCCCTCGAGGATCGCTCTGCCTCTCGCATGATGGTGATCCACCGGGACACCGGTCTTATTGAGCATCGTAAGTTCATTGATTTTTCAAGTTATCTGCGGCCCGAGGACCTCCTTGTTCTTAATGACACCAAGGTCACCCCAGCTCGCTTTTTCTCCAATGACGGTAACATTGAAATTGTTTGCACCAACAAACTCTCAGAGCTCGAGTGGGAATGCCTCGTGCGCCCCGGCAAAAAAATGAAACCCGGACGCTGTGTTGAAATTGGACAATCGACCGGAACCGTTCACTCCATCCTCGAAAACGGCAACCGCATCATCCGCTGGGATCAGCCCGTTGATGAGGAAACCCATGGCCGCCTAGCCCTACCCCATAGAATGAATCGCGAGAGTGATCCAGAGGACAGAGATCGCTACCAAACAACCTTTGCGCGCGAGGAGGGTGCCATTGCCGCGCCCACCGCCGGCCTACATTTCACCCCCGAAATTCTTGCCACGATTGAGCACACCTTTCTCACCCTGCACGTCGGCGTCGGCACCTTCCGCCCCGTTAAAGCCGAATACATCAAGGATCACGACATGCATGCCGAGCGCTATCACATCAGCGAGCACACCGCCGAGCGCATTAACAACACCCGCGCCCTCGGTGGCCGCATCATCGCCACCGGAACCACCGTCACCCGTGTGTTAGGGGGCCTGGCCAGAGAGGCCGATCAAGGCCCCAACACCCCCTGGCAGGCCTCTGCCACCTCAGGCGAAACCGATATTTTCATCAACCCGCCTCATACCTTCAAAGCCGTCGATGCCCTGCTCACTAATTTCCACCTACCCCAATCCACCTTGATGATGCTGGTCTCCGCCTTAGCCAGCCGTGAACTCATTATGGAGGCCTACGCCAAAGCTGTCGAAGAACGCTACCGCTTTTTCTCCTATGGCGATTGCATGTTGATTGTGTGAGTCGATCACATTCTAAAATCTCCACAGTTCATAAATCCCCTTGCAATCTCATCATCAGAGATTATGAAACCTGCGCTGTCAGGGCTGTGGAGTGTCGGCAGATGAATTTGGTCAGGACCGAAAGGTAGCAGCCACAGTTTGTCCGTCATTGCCGCAGTTCCTGGCAGTATTTTTTTGCTCTTTTTTGCTCTTTTCCGCTCTTTTTTACGGTGGGCAGAGTATTCGCTTGGAAGTTTTACCCAATCAGTGCTTAAACGAGTGCATGGCCAACGATGACACCCGCTCCTCTCTGCGAGCTCTCTTACTTGAAAAATCAGTCCGCACCGGTGAGTTCACCCTCGCCTCAGGAAAAACATCCGACCTCTATATTGACTGCCGCGTCACTGCCATGGACCCCCACGGCGCCAACTTGATTGGCAAACTAGGCTGGGAAACGGTCAAACAAGAAATCGCCACGCGCGGTCTCGACGTGCAGGCTATCGGCGGCATGACCCTCGGTGCTGACCCCATCTCACTTGCTGTCGGCATGACCTCAGCATCGGACCAGAAGCCCCTGCAGGTGTTCACCGTGCGCAAGGAACCCAAAGGCCACGGCAAGGGCAAACAAATCGAAGGCAATTTTTCAGAGGGCGACACCATCGTCATCGTCGATGACGTCATCACCACAGGAGGCTCCACCATCAAGGCCATGGATGTCATCGAAGCTGCTGGAGGAAAAGTCGCCTTTGCCCTCGTGCTTGTCGATCGCGAGGAAGGCGGCCGCGCAGCCATCGAAGCGCGTGGCGTTCCCGTGGTCTCGCTATTCTCTCGCTCAACGCTACTTGACTAACATCCCTCAACCTCTGCCCTCCAGAACCCGTCTTGCGCATAGAAATCATCAACACTGGCAGCGAGCTACTGCTGGGCACCACCGTCAATACCCACGCTCCGTGGATGGGTATCGAGCTCTTTAAACTCGGCCTGCGCGTGCAACGCCAAACCACCGTCCCTGACGGCGAGGCCATTAACCTCGCCATGAGTGAGGCGATGGAGCGCAGTGATGTGGTCATCGTCACCGGCGGCCTCGGCCCTACCAGCGATGATATTACCCGCGAAGCTGCGGCTGAAGTTCTCGGCGTTGAGCTGATCACCGACGAAGCGGCACTCAGATCGATCGAAGCCTTCTTTGCCCATCGTGATCGAAAGATGGCTGAGGACAATAAAAAGCAGGCACTCAATCCGGTTGGCGGCGATATCTTACCCAATCCCAACGGAACCGCGCCGGGCATCTACACGCCACCACGCATGAGCGGAGACAGGTTATGTGCTCTGTTCCTACTTCCTGGGCCTCCAAGTGAAATGAGACCCATGTTTGAAATCGAAGTTGAGCCGAGGCTACGCTCCCTTGCCGGAACCAATGAAGACCATCATGTGCAAGTGCTTCGCTTTACGGGTGTCGGCGAAAGTGATTTTCATGCCAAGCTCGATAAAGAACTGATGACCATTGCCGATCTAGAAGTCGGTTACTGTGCGCGTACTCGTGAGGTAGACCTGAGATTAATTGGCTCGAAAAAAAGCACCGAGCAGGCAAGCCAGCTCGCCTTAAGCACTTTCCCGGGCATGTGTTTTAGTCAAAACGGAGAGTCTCTGGAGGAAATAGTCGTCAAACTGCTCGACCAGCAGGGCAAAACAATAAGCATGGCCGAGAGCTGCACGGGCGGCCTCATTGCTCATCGCATCACCAATGTCCCAGGCGCTTCAGAAGTCTTCACCCACGGTTTTGTCACTTATTCCAATCCAGCCAAGCAGCAGCTTTTAGGCGTTAGCGCCACCACCTTGGAACAACACGGAGCGGTCAGTGAAGCGGTCGCCATGCAGATGGCTGAGGGTGCACTTGCCAAAGCACAAGCGGACATCGCCGTCTCAGTCACCGGCATTGCAGGCCCCAGCGGAGGCAGTGAGCATAAGCCTGTGGGAACGGTCTGGATAGGCATCGCCACAGCAACAAGTAGCAAGGCGATCAAAAAATTCACTCCCTACGGCCGAGAAATCTTCAAGCAAGCCACTAGTCAAGACGCGCTCAACCTTGTCAGAAGAACACTAGAGGAAAGCAGCAACGAGGCCTGTTAGTCCTCAGGATTCTTCCTGAGATAGATCACATAGTAGACTAGCCCTACGAGCACACTGCCGCCCACCATATTGCCAAGGATCACCGGTATCATATTTCGAGCGAATCCTGCCCAGCCGATTACGTCTACGTTCGCCACCGTGTGACCTGCCGACTTCAGCAACATGCCCATCGGGATGAAATACATGTTGGCGATGCTGTGCTCAAATCCAGCAGCGACAAATGCCGAAATCGGAAAAACGATGGCCAAGACCTTACCTGAGACACTGCGTCCAGCAATGGCCATCCAGATCGCCAGGCAAACAAGAATATTGCAGAGAACCCCCCTGAAAAAAGCCTCCCCGAACGGCAGCGCGCACTTAGCCGCAGCGATCTTGAGATACTGATCCTTGATCGCTCCGTCGTTCATTTCCCAATGCCCGGATCGAAATACCAGATACGCCAAGCCAAAGGCACCGACAAAATTAGACAAGAAAACCACCACCCAATTTCTCAATAGATTCGCCGTGGAAACCTTGCGGTCCGCCCACGCCATCACGATCAAATTATTGCCGGTGAACAACTCAGCTCCGGCAATGACAACCATGATCAGGCCCAGAGAGAAGGCCACCCCACCTAGCACCTGAGAAAGAGCAAAACCTAGGCTTTGGTCAGACTTAATGATTACAAAATAAAGAGCGCCTAAGCCAATAAACGCACCCGCTAAAACTCCAAGAACAGCCATGGACAGCAAAGACAGCCGAGCCTTTGCAACTCCGATCGTCTCCACCCGATTGGCGATCTCCTTCGGCTGATAGACATCGAAATCAAAAACCTTAGGCATAATACCTTATTCTAAGTCGCTGAAGCTGATAGGTCAATCTCGCAGATAAATGCGTGCTCAAGTGCCTTAGATAAGCCGGCTATCCAAATTGAATACCTGGCCCGATGTATGCGGCAAGTGCTGATGCAAATAGGTGACAAACCCAGCCACCGCCTCGGGTGTGTTATACCTGCCCAAAACATGCCGATCACGAATGAGCCCCTTCACATCGTCATCCAACCCCGCCGTCATTTTGGTCTCCATGAACCCAGGAATCACTGCATTCACGCGCACATTACGGCGGCCAAGCTCCTGCGCCATCGACTTCATCATTCCCAGCAACGCCGACTTCGCAGCGCTATAATTAGCCTGCCCAACGGGAGGGTGCAGTGCCGAAAAACTAGAAATAAAGAGGATGTGGCCACTGCGGCGCTTTGCCATACCCCGAGCCACCTCACGCGCGCACAGGAAGGCGCCCTTTAGATTTACATCAATTACACGTGACCAATCCTGCTCACTCATCCGTGCGATGGTCTTATCGATCGTCATACCGGCATTGCAGACAAGAAGATCAGTGTCTTCGATAGACTCAAAAAAAACCTTTACGCAATCAGCCGAAGTCACATCAAGCTCATCTTTCCCAGGAGCAAAAACTTCCATTTCAGCGCCACGCAAGGTCTTGGAAATGGCTTGGCCCAAACCACCCGCGGCCCCTGTGACGATAGCCTTCATTACACCAGCATCAGAGCTGGATTCTCGATAAGCTTTTTGACCTCGTTGAGGAACCTAGCACCCACAGCGCCGTCCACCACGCGGTGATCACAACTCAAGCCAATGTTCATGCGCATACCGGCAACGATCTGGCCGTCTTTCACCACAGGCTTTTCAATAATCGCACCCACACTCAAAATCGCGGCCTGCGGTGGGTTGATAATAGCGTCGAAACTTTCAATACCCCATGCACCGAGATTAGAAACGGTCACCGTGCCGCCATCAAATTCATTAGGCATGAGCTTTTTGTCTCGAGCGCGCACGGCGAGATCTTTGACCTCTTGGGAAATCTGTAGCATCGACTTACTCGCCGCATCCTTGATGACAGGAGTTACCAAACCATCATCGACTGCAACGGCGATGGAAACACCCACCTTGGCAAATTGCACAACGCTATCACCGTTGAAGGAGGCATTGATTTCGGGAACTGCCTGCGCTGCGTTGATCACAGACTTCAATACAAAATCATTAATGCTGTATTTATTGCCGTGTGTTTGCTCTGCCTGCGCATTGATCTGCTTCCGCAAGGTCATCAACGGCGCTGTGTCACACTCAACATGTAGATAAAAATGAGGAATCGTTGTCTTGGACGTCAACAGACGATCCGCGATGATGCGACGCATGGAGCTCAGCTCGATGGTTTGATCACCGGCAGCAACAACAGGGTTAATCGCAGCAGCCGCTACTGGTGCTGGTGTTGATTGAACGACCTGGGCTTTTGCGGAAGCAGCAAGCGCAGTTGCAGCACTCGCCAAGCGTGAAGGTGCGCTACCACCCTCAGCAGCAGCCTCAACATCAGCCTTGACGATCCTTCCACCAGGACCAGATCCTTGAATCGCAGCGATGTCCACACCCTTGGAATCTGCAATTTTTCGTGCAAGAGGTGACGCTTTAATGCGCTCACCAGGACCAGCCTGATGTAGCGCAGGAGTTGAAGTGGGAGCAACAAGCTCGGCGGCTGGCTGGCTAACTTCAGGAGCTTCGGTCCCTTCAGCCGCTTCAGCCCCTTCAGCCCCTTCAACAAAAGGCTGTGACTCTGGAGCGCTGATCGCAGCCGGTGCCGATCCAGGCGCAGGCGCTTCTTCCCCGTCTTCGAGTAGCACGCCCAAGGTCGCGCCCACGGCGGCTTTCTCCCCAGCTTGAACAAGAATATCAGACAGTGTTCCTTCATCAAACGCCTCCATCTCCATAGTCGCCTTGTCGGTCTCTACTTCAGCGATCACATCACCAATTTCAATGGTGTCACCCACTTGTTTGTTCCACTTTACAAGGGTACCTTCCGTCATTGTGTCGGAAAGCTTGGGCATTTCAATATTTGTAGGCATAAGTTAAATCAGTTAATCAAGCTGTGTGCAGAGGACTTTTCTTCCAAACATGGCTTGGGGGCAAGCTGATTATACCAAAATCCGCGACTGTTTATAAAGATCCTAAAAAAAATGACAGATCTGCCGAAACGCAGGCAAGTAAAAGGCTATGACCTAGAGGGCATAGCCTTGAGAGATATCAGCTAAAAGAGGCTGATTAATCGCTAATAGCGAGCTCTTCCATAGTAGGAATCAGCCCGATATTGGGCTCTCCTGAAGCTTGGGCAGATGCACGAGCGAGCACTTTAGAGCTGCCCATGCTACAACATGATGACATCACGAGAGAACAGATTGTTAGGATTATTAAATGTAAGGTGAATTTCATAGTAAGTAATACTTTATAAAAAAATAGCGCTTATTACAACAAAAAACTAAAAAAATACTTTTCACTCAAATCAGCCGGCCAACTAAGCCAGTGTCAATACCTGCTCAATAATACGACGCGGGTTGGGAAGCTGCTCATCCTCAACGTATGGGGAGTAAATCGCTGGGGCATCAAGGGCACAAACGCGTTTTACTGGGGCATCAAGGTAATCAAAGGCATGCTCCTGGATAAGTGTGGCAATCGTAGCACTCACTCCTGAAAACGGCTTACTCTCATCAACCAAAACCACTCGGTTGGTCTTCATCACCGTATCGAGGATCGCTTGCTGATCGAGTGGACGTATAGAACGCAGGTCGAGAACCTCACAGTTGATACCGTGTTCGGCTTGAAGTGTCTCGGCTGCTTCAAGAGAACGAATCACACTGCGACCATGAGCAATCAGAGAAACATCAGTGCCTTCACGTTTGATGTCCGCCTTGCCCAAAGGCACAAGGTGATCACCGTCTGCAGGATCGGGCACAGGACCTTTGGTACCATACAACAAGGTGTTCTCCATGATGTAAACTGGATCATTATCCCTGATCGCCGTCTTCATCAGCCCCTTGGCATCGGCGGGAGTTGCAGGAGCACAGACTTTCAAACCAGGAAAAGCAGCAAAAAGACCTTCAGGGCAATGCGAGTGAGTTGCCCCAACCGCTGTTCCTCCATTCGCAGGGCCTCGCATGACGATAGGCACATTACATAATCCGCCTGACATGTAGCGTACACATGCCGCGTTGTTCACCAGCTGGTCAAAGGCTACCGAGTGGAAACTCCAAAACATCAACTCCATCACAGGGCGAACACCCAGCATAGAAGCACCGATGCCCATGCCGATGAATCCGGCTTCAGAGATTGGGGTATCAACGATGCGCTTACTGCCCCACTTGTCCCACAGTCCTTCGGTCACTTTATAAGCACCATTGTACTGGGCGACTTCCTCTCCCATAACGACGACTTTGTCATCGCGGGCTAGTTCTTCATCAAGGGCTTCACGTATTGCGTGACGGTAGAGTAACTCTCTCATAGAAAAATGTGTTGGACGTTATTGAACAGGTTTAAAATCAGTCGTTGAAAAAATGTCGGCCGGTATTACCCGATTCAGTGTTGTTATCAACTTCCCAGTAAACGTCCTCAAAAATTGACTCTACCGTGGGCGGTGGTGATTGTTCTGCAAAAACAGCTGACTGATCAGCTTCAGCTTTTGCTTCTTTATCGATCGCGTCGGCTTCGGCATCAGTGAATACGGCTTCCTCGATTAAGCGACGGCGCCATAGACGAATGGGATCGTGATAGGTCTTATACTCCTCGATTTCCTCCGGTGTGCGGTATTTTTTAGCGTTCGCATCAGCAACGGAGTGCCCGTAATAGCGATACGTTGCAATCTCAAGCACGGTGGGCTTGGACTCCTTACGTGCGCGCTCCATGGCAATGTGTGTTTTGGCACGAACCTCATAAAGATCTTCACCATTCACCAAGTCCCAGTCCATGTCGTAGGCTTCAGCACGTTGGGCGAGGCAGTTTTTGTAGGCGCTGGAACGGTTCTGGCTTGTTCCCATCGAGTAACCATTATTCTCAATAATATAAATAACGGGCAGTTCAAAAAGAGCCGCAATGTTGAGTGACTCGTGAAAAGCACCCTGGTTGATGGCACCATCTCCCAAGTAACAAAGGCAGCAACCTTCCAGCTCTTGATACTTCACTCCGTAGGCAAGACCCAAGCCAAGTGGTGTTTGTCCTGCCACAATACCGTGTCCACCCCAGAAGTTTTTCGATGGGTCAAACAAATGCATGGAGCCACCCTTGCCTTTAGCGGCACCGGTAGCTTTACCGTAGAGCTCAGCCATGCAGCTATTCATATCCATACCCATGGAGAGTGCATGCCCATGACAACGGTAAGCGGTAATGGCATGGTCATTTTCCTTACATAATCCGAGCGTGCCAGCGGCAATAGACTCTTGACCTATGTAGAGGTGTAAAAAGCCCCCCATCATGCCTTTGTTGTAGAATTTAAGTGCCGTCTGCTCAAAACGACGGATGCGAGCCATGTCCCGGAAAAATTGAATCTTATCTGCAGGTGTCAGATCCTGATTGATCTTAGATTCGGAAAAGTCGAGTGTTGTGGGAGTGTTCTCAATCATGGAATTCTGGAGAGGATGTGCAAGTTGCTGTAGTGACTGGCTGCATGTGATTCAAGCTAAAATAGTAACTGAATAGTCGTTAACGAGACCCACGTAGCAGCCGCGCAATACGCTAATCGTGCACGCTGTCTTTGACCAGAACAATTCAAGCATGCGCCAACAACAAGCAACGACACCCTCAAGCGGCACCCTCAAGAATTCAACATTCTGAGAGCATCTCGGACCAGGTCTTCCGTAGTCGCCCCAGCTTTCAGCTTCGCTACCGCAGCCACTGCCTTTTTTGCATCTGCGTGCTTATAGCCAAGACCAATCAAGGCAGACTCAGCATCAATCGAGGCACTGGGAGCGGCATCACCGGCAGCAGCCTGCCAAGCCTCCGCGACACCCACCTTGTCTTTGAGCTCGAGGATAATGCGCTCTGCCGTCTTTTTGCCCAAGCCCTTGATCTGGGAGAGTGCCGCCGCATCGCCATTGACCACGCAGGCCTTGAAATGCTCCACTGGCATGCCACTGAGCACCGACATCCCGATGGACGGCCCGATGCCGCTGACACGCTCAATCAACAATAAAAACAAATCACGCTCAGCGTCCGTGGCAAAACCATAAAGCGTGTGCGCGGTCTCCCGAATATGCAGATGCGTGCGCAGCTCCACCTCCTTGCCCTCCACAGGGTTGATCAAATCATAGGTGCTCAGCGACACACTGACAAGGTAGCCTACCCCATTCACATCAATGACCAGCCTACCCGGCAGGGCCTCTAACACTTTACCACGAAGTCTTGCGATCACGCCACCATTAGACCCGCCTCACACCCCACACGTCAACCGCCAAAAAGGGTCAAAAAGGGGTCAGGCAGAGAAATGACGCATCCTTTTCAATTTCAACACAGCTCTTTTGACCCCTTTTCGAAGAACGGGATGTCATCACTGTCTGATGAATCCTAGAGGTGCGGCTTGGACTGCTGGAGTTTGCTGAGAACTGACAACCAACGTTCTCTCATCCAGAGAGGGTGCAGAGATTATTGCAAAATCGAGACATGGTCTAGAAAGTCTCGATGAACCTGATCGCGTTCGCATCATTAATATGACAGGGCTAATTGCCCAATTTAATAAGGGTCATAGTAATTGCGAGGGCCCCAGAGAGAAAAAAGACGATAAATGAACCTATCGAGTAGAATCGGTAGCGTGATGTTAGCTCATCCTGACCGTAGGATGAGACGATGAAAGGATACTTATTGTTGAACGGTTTGAGCAGGAAATGGTGCTGGGTCGGTTCATAATAGTCGCCCACCATCTTCTGGGCCTTGGCCTTGGCAGCTTCGCGGGCTTTATTCCATTCATCTATATCAATTTCGCCATCGCCATCGGCGTCAAACTGGCGCAACAGCTCTTGCTGGTTTTGCTTTAAACTATCGAGCTGCGCTTGGGTGCTCTCCTTGGTGACCTTGTCGCGTGAAGGACCCTGTTCTGTTTCGAATTGGCCAAGGCAATAGATCTCTTCATTTTCGTCAATTCGGAACTCCGTATACCTATACCGATCGTGCTTCCAGGTCTCGATTGTTTTTGGCTTCAGCTTGGCATCGTTGGGGTCGATGGCACAGACACCGGAGCCATCGTCAACGTAAAAACTATTATCGCTGCGGTCTTCTATGATAGTCTTCCAGCTATCTCTTGATCCACTGCGCTCTCGCTCCTCAACCTTGTAGTCATACCAGACACAATCCTGGGATTTTCCCGGCGAACGCAATGGCTTACCACCAATTGACCTGGCTTTGCCCTGCAGTTCAACAAAACCCTGGCTGACACTGCGAATCTTTGAGGTAGGCGTATCCTGCATGATGCGCCCATGCCTGATGAAGTGGAAACCGAAAGGGATTGATCCCAGTAGAAGGACGATTGATGCGATGTGGTATAAATCAAATGTGCCTGGTTCAAGATCGACCAGGAATGCTCGTATGCCATCCATCATCGATTCAATCATAGAGACCACTTGTTGTAACTGGTTGAAGGTCTGACTCTTTAAACCGGAGATATTTCAGCTCTACGAAATTGAATGATCTGGCAACGAGCATATCAGGGAACTGTTGAATGCGCGTGTTATTAAGGCGCACAGACTCGTTATAAATTTCTCGTCGGTCAGCAATGGTATCCTCAAGCACGCTAATTCGCTCCTGTAGCGCAAGAAAATTCTCGTTTGCTTTAAGCTCTGGGTAGGCCTCAACTTTGATGAACAGATTCTGCAAAGATTGGCGCATCTCTGTTTCCGCGTGACCAAGTCCCGAAATGTCGCGTCCCTCTCTGGCGTCCTGCACATGTGAGCGGGCCTCAGTAACCGCCAGCAGGAGATTATGCTCGTGTTTCATATACCCTTTACAGATCTCAACAAGTTGGGGCAGTTCGGTGTGCCTTTGCTTAAGTAGGACATCGATGTTTGCGAAAGCTCGCTCAACGTTGTTTTTCAGTCGGATCAGGCCATTGTAAATAATGATGATGTAACTGATAGCGATAACGACGGCACCACCTGCGATAAATTCTGCAATACTCATATGGGGTTCCTCCTGAAATTCAATTTTTCCAATTCCGACTTTTGTCGCCAATCGGGCTCCAGTCAATTCGAATCACCATTTTGCCAAAAACTCCTCTACCGCCTTATTTAATGCGAGTTTGTGACAGCTGATACGCTTTTCAAGCTCCAGCGAGCTCGGTGTCTCAAAGGTATATGACACCTGCGTGCCCATGTTTGCCATATAGATCGCTTCCGGCCAGTCCTCGGGGAAATCAGCCTCTGGTTTGTGAAAAATCCAGCCTGGTTCGCGCACAGCATGATCATCAATCAGCGAACTTGGCTCAGGCGCAATCTCCCCTGCGGCCGACTGCAAAATAGCGTGCGCCACACTGGCAAAGGCGCACTTCTGAATTTCATAGAGATAAAAACCCGTGCTCTCCCAGTCCTCATGCAGCGATAAAAACACATCCGGCACTGGCTGTTGTTCAAGCCAAGCCACATGCCCCGCCACCTCAGGGCTCGCTCGGCGAAAATAGTCTCGGTTCAAATCAAGTCCCTGATGGTTTTCACGACAGCCCCTCGACACCCCCGTCGGATTCATCATGGGGCATAACATCCACTCGACTTCAGACTCAAACAAACCCTCCTTGAGCAGCTCCAGAAGAGCCAAGGGTCCCGCCGGCTCATCACCATGCATACCGGAGGACACATACACTCTGGGCGCAGCCTCTGCGCGCCGCACAAAGGCTGGGATTTCATAACCGTCGACTTCGGCAATCACTTGACGGGAAAATCCACACTCACCGGCAACACCGGAGAACCTAGCGAGATAATCATGCACATCAAAAACCACGTCCTCATCATCCACACTCCCATCATAATAGGCAAACTTGAAACTTGAAAATTGAAACCTGAATCATACGTTCCCAACCATGAACGTTCTCGTCGTCGGAGGTGCAGGTTACATCGGTAGTCACTGCGTTAGACAACTCCAAGCTGCTGGCCACACGCCCTTCGTACTCGATAATCTAGTATACGGACACCGTGCCGCTGTCGCCGATGACATCCCTTTCTTTGATGCAGACCTCGGCAACCGCAGCGCGGTCAAAAAAATACTCGAGGACAATAGCATCGAGGTCGTCATGCACTTTGCCGCCTTCATCAATGTCGGCGAATCCGTTAACGTGCCACTCAAGTATTACGAAAACAATGTTGGCAATACCATTCAGCTGCTGCTGGCCATGACCGACGCCGGAGTGAAAAAATTCGTGTTCTCATCCACCTGCGCCACCTACGGCGAGCCCGACACCCTGCCACTCGTCGAAGACCTGCCCCAGGAACCGATCAATCCCTACGGAGCTACCAAGCTGCACGTTGAGCACATCCTCAAGGACCTCGCCCGCTCGGGTGAGATCTCCTCAGCCGTATTCCGCTACTTTAACGCCTCGGGAGCCGCAGCAGATGGCACCATTGGTGAAGATCACAGCCCCGAATCACACCTCATCCCCTTGGCCATCTTTGCTGCCACGGGACAGCGTGGTGCCTTAAAAATCTTTGGCACCGACTACCCGACACCCGATGGCACCTGCCTGCGTGACTACATCCACGTCGATGATCTTTCCCGTGCCCACATCGCCGTCTTTGACAAACTGGCGACACCTAACACCTTCGTCCATTACAACCTCGGCACCGGCAAACCCACCTCCGTGCGCGAGATCCTCGACGCCGTCGAGCGTGTCACCGGACTACCCGTGCCCGCGGAAGAAGATGTGCGCCGCCCTGGAGACCCACCCTCACTCTACGCTGACAACACCAAAGCCCGCACCGAACTGGGATGGGAGCCCCAACACATGGATATTGAGTCCACCATCACGACCGCCTGGAAATGGCACCAGTCCCACCCGGATGGTTATGGTGAGGCCAAAGAGTAGAGCCTAGTGAGTATACCCCTCCCCTAGTCATATATTAGTCATGCCCCTAGTCATGTATTAGGTAGGAACTGACCTTGACTCCCTTGCCCGTTGGATTGAATCTATCGCCATGCCGACCGAGCTTCATTACTGCCCAGACTACTTCGCTTACTCACGCCGCAAGACGCGTGAGATCATGGTTGGCAATGTTGGCGTTGGCGGAGACAACCCAATACGAGTGCAGTCGATGATCACCTCTGACACGCGTGACACAGAAGCATGCGTGAAACAAGTGCTCGATCTCGCCGAGGCGGGATGTGAAATCGTCAGGATTACCGCTCAGACCAAGAAATATGCGGCCAATCTCGAGAACATTCGTGACGGCGTGCGCGCTGCGGGATGTGACGTACCGCTGGTAGCAGACATCCACTTCAAACCCGATGCCGCTTTTGAAGCCGCCAAATGGGTAGAGAAAATCCGGGTCAATCCCGGCAACTACGCCGACAAGAAAAAATTCGAGATCCGCGAGTATTCCGACGAGCAGTATGCCGAGGAACTGGATCGCATCCGCGAAGACTTTACCCCACTCGTCGAGCTCTGCAAAGAGCTGGGCCGCGCCATGCGCATCGGCACTAACCACGGATCCCTATCAGACCGGATCATGAACCGCTACGGTGACACTCCACTCGGCATGGTTGAGAGCGCCCTCGAGTTCGCCCGCATCGCCCGGGATCATGACTACCATAATTTCTGCTTCTCGATGAAGGCCTCCAACCCGAAGGTCATGATTGAGGCATACAGGCTGCTCGTAGCTCGCCTTGACCATGAAGGCCCAGACTGGAACTACCCCATTCATCTCGGTGTCACCGAGGCAGGTGACGGCGAAGACGGGCGCATCAAGTCCGCCATTGGCATTGGCTCTTTGTTAGCCGACGGCGTTGGCGACACCATCCGCGTGTCACTCACCGAGGATGCTGTTTATGAAATTCCGGTTGCCCAAGCCATCGTGGCGAGTATTGAAAATTCACACCTGAGTGACGACCCCGCAGGTTCCCAGCGAGGCACACTTTCCTACGATCCTTTTTCCTACGAGCGCCGCCACAGCCATGAGATGAAGATCAATGGCCACAAGCTTGGGGCTAGTAACACCGTCCGGGTATTTACCTCACGCAAGAAATGGGACGCTCTCGCACACAAGATTGATAAACTCGGCGATTTCACCCCCGAAGCTGTCGCGGAAGATTCAAACATCATCGAGCTGGACCCATGGGACACAACGTCGATCCAGGAAGTCAACGCCATGCGCGAGCCGCAGCTCGTCACCGTCAAGGACGGCTGCCATAATGCCGCGGTCATCCACGCATTCCGCCTGCTCGCCTCCAAGCTCGCCGCCCATCACCCCATTCTGCTTAAGGACACACTTGAGCCGAGCGCAGATGCTGGCAAAGATTTCCTTGATGCCTTGCTTATCGCCTCTCGCAACATCGGGTCCCTGCTCTGTGATGGCATCGGCGACGCCATCCTTATTCAGGGAGAAGAAGCACCCGGGCAATCACTACGCCTCGCCTACAACATCCTACAGGGAGCTGGTTCTCGGATTTTCAAAACTGATTACGTCGCCTGCCCGTCCTGTGGCCGCACCCTATTTAACCTGCAGGAAACCACCCAAAAAGTGCGCGCTGCCACCGGCCATCTCAAGGGCGTACGCATCGCCATCATGGGCTGCATTGTTAACGGCCCCGGTGAAATGGCAGATGCAGACTTCGGTTATGTTGGCGGTGCCCCCGGCAAGATCAACCTCTACGTCGGCAAGCAGGCCGTCAAATTCAACATCCCAGAGCAAGAAGCCGTCGATCGCCTCACCGACCTCATTCGCGAACACGACAAATGGATCGACGCTCCGGCACCTGTCTAGCGATCTCCTTTCTAGATCAGCCGGCCTAACTCAGTCGCCACTCTCAGTCGCCACTCTCAGTCGCCACTCTCAGTCGCCACTCTCAGTCGCCACTCGCAGTGGCAACAACACTCGAAGTAGCAAAAAACGGACCGTGCTGGCAATATGCTGGCAATCATGGGCGTTTAGTCAAGCCTCCTGGATCGCCTTCCATACCTGCTCAGCGGCACCTTCCTTGGTACGGATAAAGAGTTCCTGCAACCCCTTCGAAGTTTGCGTCACCGCCTTGAGCCCACCGGAAACCTCTCGCTGCACACGTATCTCCCCTGTTTTACCACCTTGTCCTAGCGACTTGCCACCGTAGGACCTGCCGATGATCACGCCCACTACTCCAGGCATCGCCTCGATCTTGCCAATCGCTCGCAGACATTCCTTCGAGGAACTTTGATGACGGCCTCGGGATGGCATAACAAAATAGAGGCTATGGTGTTAGGCACCTGCGCTTAAAAAATCGATAATCCGCTGCTTCGGCCGACCAATGATCGCCTTGTTACCACGTAATAGAACAGGACGTTGGAGTAGCTGCTTGTGCTTGAGCAAAATTTCAACAACCGCCTCCGCATTATCCACATAATCCTCTGGCACAAGTTCGAGCTTGTTAAACTTCGAGTCCTTGCGCACCAGATCCTCGACTGAGTCTTCCAGCGCCTTCACCATCTTTTCCAAGTCCTCACGCCCCGGCGGAGTCTTGATGTAGAGGATCACTTCATGATCAACTCCCAGTTCCTCGGCGACCGCCAAGGCATTTTTTGAAGAGCCTCAGTGTGGATTGTGGTAAATCAATGTTTTTGCCATAGCCGTTAAAAGCATGAAGCCTGATGAATTTCAAAGTTAAAAAACCCAGCCCACTCCGAGCCTTGGTGACCCCCCCTGATAACAAGACATTAATCCCATCGTTGATTGAAAAAAACGCATTGCTTACTTCACCAGCTCGTTTTTATCGACTAGATTATCCCTCATGGCCGCTGAGATAAATCCAACATCACCTGATCAGCCCCCAAGGCAAACAAAGGCCAAATCCCACGCAGGCGGCACACCCGCGGTAGCATCAGCCCTCAAGCATGTCATGAAAACCGCGGGCCCTGTGCGAGGCACCAAGGCCTTACTAGATCTCAACCAGACCGACGGCTTTGACTGCCCAAGCTGCGCCTGGCCAGACCCTGACGACCACCGCGCCGTTTCTGAGTTCTGTGAAAATGGAGCCAAAGCCGTTGCCTCTGAGGCCACCACACGGCAGATCGGCAGAGACTTCTTCCGCAAACACAGCATCGCCGAATTACTCGAACAAAGTGACTACTGGCACGATC
>Ga0206128_1001198_pt1 | contig 26951 bp, 28 predicted proteins | sample Helgoland_Spring_7_FD_148601 | JGI IMG/M metagenome (GOLD analysis project Ga0206128, IMG submission 148601) | Pelagic subsurface seawater microbial communities from Kabeltonne, Helgoland, North Sea - Helgoland_Spring_Bloom_20160426_1 | ecosystem: Environmental > Aquatic > Marine > Epipelagic ... | reverse complement strand
TAGGTTGGGAGGAATGCGTTGATGTATTACAGATACCAGCATTCTTATGCAGACAAACAGATTTGATTAAGGCAGCTTGCAAAACAGGCAAGATTGTCAACATCAAGAAAGGACAGTTTCTTGCACCGTGGGATGTAAAAGGTATCCTTAGTAAAACACAAGGTGCAAAAGAAGTATGGATTACAGAAAGAGGTACCAGTTTTGGATATAATACTTTGGTTGTTGATTTTGTTGGGTTGCAGTACATGCTTAACAATTATAGTAATATTACTTTTGATGCTACGCATTCAGTCCAAAAACCAGGAGGACAAGGTTCTTCTAGTGGGGGCGACAGGTCTTATGTTACAGGTTTGTGCAATGCTGCCGCTGGTATGGGTGTTAACAACTTCTTCTTAGAAGTACATGCAGATCCAGACAACGCACCCAGCGATGGACCCAACATGTTACACTTAAAAGATTTTGAAGATACAGTAAAACAAATCAAAGTCATTAGCAATGCTGCAAACGGATACACGTGGCTATGAAAACGGCAATCCTTATTCCAGCACGTTATGAAAGCAAACGTTTTCCTGGCAAGCCATTGTGTAAGCTAGGCGACAAGACTATGATTAAGCGAGTATATGACCAGTGTGTACTCAGTGGACATGACACTTATGTTCTAACAGATGATATGCGTATAGGGCAACGCTTTGGTTGGGACAAGTGTTGGATTAACCAAGACAAGTATATCACTAATGGCACAGAACGTTGTGCAGATGCACTTAATTGGGATAAGTTAAATGATTACGACCAGTTTATTAATGTACAGGGCGACATGCCAGATGTAACACAAAAAATGATTGAAAAAACTGTATGGCATTTGCAACATTATTCAGTAACTACTATGTGTGCTATGATGCCAGAAGAACAGCAGAACGATCCCAACACAGTTAAGTTAGTGAGAGCAGCAGATAAGTGTTTATGGTTTGGTAGAGGCATAGTTGGATATGGTGATTGGCATTTGGGCATCTATGGGTACAGACGAAATGCACTAGAAATGTATCCAGGTTTGATTAGTACACGTGAGGAACGACTAGAGGGCTTAGAACAGTTACGTTGGTTAAAAGGTGGCTGGGATATAGGTGTGTTCCCATGTGAGTTTAATGGTATTGAAATTAACACACCAGAAGATGCGGAGAGATGGAATAGTAAGTGATAGGAGAAATAAAATGATTTTATTTGATAAATACATTTAATAAATTGGAGTTATTATAATGTCTGACATGAACCACGATGATATCGTAGATAACCTACGTGATATTGATAAAAATGGCACACTGCTTGATATCTTGCTGGAATTCGAAAGTGTTCTAGACAAGCAAGGCCTGTATGCATATAAAAACTGGAAGCTAGGTGAAATCGCCGAAGGTCCAAATCTATCACGTTATTGGCTACACACAAAACTAATGTATCCGTATAAGAAAATGCCTGATCCAAAGGGCGCGATGCGTTTAGATGCTATTGGCTGTGAAATTAAATTTAATCGTGCTACATTAAAAACTCCAATCACTCCAAAATCACCAAGTGACTTAGGCCCAGATGGTAAACCAAAACTGAAATCACACGATGTGTGGTTAATTGATGTTTGGATGCCACGTAAGTTTGTTGATGAATTCTCAGACGATAAGATTAAAATCGGTGATGATGAAGTGGATATGGAAGACTTAAACTCGGCATATGATTCAGGACTAGATGATGAATCAAATGTAAATCAGCAGCAGGAGATGTAATATGAAATTCTCACAAATCATCGAAGGCGTTGAATACGGCGACCTACAATCATTAATATCATCAAACGTAAGTGTTGCTGAATTTGAACCAAAGACTGGTACAGAAAATGACGTAGTAGTAATTGGTTTCTTTTGTAAAGATGAAGCTCCTGCACAAGACTTGGCATCTTTTATTGAAAAGAGTATCGTAGATATTCTTGATACAGAAGTATCACCTAACCCAGACGATAATGGGTTTTACATGGTATTTGTTGAGGTTGAAAACGAAGAACTAATGAAGAAAACATTTGAACTATTAGAAGACGTATCAAGACTAGCAGAAATTGAAGAATGGTCTATTGATTTCTATGAAGGTTCAGAGTTAAATATAGAGACAAAACAGATTACACAATGGCTAAAGAAACAGCGTTAGAATTCGAAGGTAAAGTGGTAGAGGTCCTACCAGGTAGCCGTTTCAAAATTGAACTAGAAAATGGTCATCAGATTATGGGGACACTATCTGGTAAAATGCGAAAGAATAATATCAAAGTTATTCTTTACGATAAAGTCAAAGTTGAAATGACACCGTATGATTTAACAGTAGGACGTATCACTTTTAGGTACAAATAATGTTTATACTATCTAATATTAAGAAATACGTTATTCTCGCAGGAGTATTAGGCGCAATTGCCTTTGGTGCTTGGAAATATTATACATACACCCAAGATCAAATTCGTATATACGCACAGAATGCCGCAGTAGCAGAACAAGCTGCACAAACTAATTTAGAAACTCTTGAAAGAACACAACAAGACTTAGCACAAGTACGTGAACAGTTTACCGAAGTGAGTGGTAAGTTTGCAGTTGCAGAAAGACGTGTTCGAAGTCTAGAGGATAAACTTGCACGACATGAACTTGATGTTTTGGCACTATCAAAGCCAGGACTAGTTGAGAAAATACTTGACAGTGGCACCCAAGATGTGTTAAGATGTTTAGAGATTGCAAGTGGGGCTCCACTTACAGAGGAAGAAATCAATGCAACATCAAAAAGCGAATCTAATCAAGCATGTCCTGACATTGCTAACCCTAACTACCGTCCTTAGTGCGTGTTCAACGACTCCGCAGACTGTAGTAGAATCTAGAACAATTATCGATAGACCAAATCTAATCCTACCAGAGACACGACAGCTAGACTTGAATGGATTGAAGTGGACTGTACTAACTTCCGAAAATGCACAAAAGGAACTTGAAGCACTAGAAGCTCGAGGAGAAACTCCTGTGTTTATCGCACTTACATCAGACGGTTATGAAGACCTAAGTGTTAATATGCAACAACTTTTACAGTTGATTTCGGAACAAAAAGCTGTTATTATAGCTTATGACAATTATTATCGAGTCGTTGATGCAACCATAGAAGAACACAATTCTCAGTAATGTGCGATCCATACCAAGTTCTTGGAATCACTAAATATAGTAGTAAGCAAGAAATGCGGTTAGCATATAAACGTCTTATGAAGAAACATCATCCTGATAGTGGAGACGGAGATACACAAAAGTTAAATGAAGCTAAGTCTGCTTATACACAACTAAAAGATAAATCTATAAGGACTGCTTTGACAGTGGACATAGTTGTCCCTTTAACACAAGCGGATCTAGCTTCATACTTAGGACAGAAAAAGACATTTGAAATACATGATGTATTCTTTGAAGTTCTTGTGCCATACGAAACTAGAATGGGTGATACAATTACAGTGAAGAACATTCTTCCAGATACGATACTAAAGATTAAGTTTAAGGAAAAACATGAGCAATAATCAACCAGACAGAATTAATCTCTCACTTGAACGTGCTGTACAAAAGGCAACCGAGTTATCACATGAGTATGTGACACTTGAACATTTGCTCTATGCAATCATTGAAGAACGTGATGTGCTAGAATTACTGTCAAAGATGGAAGTAAATCTTCCTGAGGTTCTAATTGAACTTGAAGAATATCTAAGTGAACGTGATGATATCACAGTCCATGGTTCTGGTATGACTCCGAGACAGACACTTTCAATTGATCGGGTATTCAATCGTGCTGTGACACAGGTTATTTTCAGTGGCCGTTCAAAACTACATTGTCGAGACATCCTTGTTTCTCTACTAAGCGAAACTTCTTCTATGGCATATCATATTCTTCGTAAGAATGGCGGTAATCGTAATAAAGCAGTTGAGATTATTCAACGAGATTTCTACAAGCAATCTGGGACCGGCAGCCAAGTGGCACCGGGACAAGGCGGAGGCGAGAAAGTTAGGTTTGAAGACTTTTGTGAAAACTTAAACAAGTCAGCGGCTGAAGGTAAGATTGATCCTGTTATTGGACGTGCAGACGAACTAACAGAGTTGACAGAAGTTCTAGCAAGACGTAAGAAAAATAACGTAATCATCGTTGGTGAGCCTGGCGTAGGTAAAACTGCGATTGCAGAAGGACTTGCGCTTAATATTATTAATGATGAATGCCCTGATATTCTTAAAGGTAAGATTGTATATTCACTAGATGTTACATCCCTTGTCGCTGGTACAAAGTATCGTGGTGAGTTTGAAGAACGTGCTAAAGAAATCTTTGGTCAGCTTGAAAAGAAAGATGACGTAATTCTATTCATTGATGAAATTCATATGATTATGGGCGCAGGTTCAGCAGGCGGTAGCAACATTGATATTGCTAACTTATTGAAGCCACTACTCGCTGGTGGTAAACTTCTAGTCGTAGGTGCAACAACAAGCGAGGAATATCGTGAGAACTTTGAGAAAGACCGTGCATTACAACGCCGCTTCCAGAAAGTTGTTGTGGAACAGCCAAGTAAAGAAGACACTAAATTAATTGTTAAAGGTCTAAAGAAATACTATGAAGAATTTCACGGACTTGAATATGACGAAGATGCTATGGACCTTGCAGTTGATTTAGCAGAACGATATATGCATGGTAAGTTTAATCCGGACCGTGCAATTGATATTATTGATGTGGCTGGTGCGAGAAACAAACTACATAAGATTGAAGGTAAGATTGGGCGAAATGCTATCGAAGCCGCGGTATCAAAGATTACACGTATCCCAATGGATATGATTGACGCAAAAGAGAATGCTAATTTCTCAAGTCTAGAAACAAATATCAAGTCTAAGTTGTTTGGACAAGATAAAGCAGTTGGGGCGCTAGTAGAGTCTATTCTAGTTGCAAAGTCAGGTATGCGCCAGACTAACAAACCAATCGGTTCATTCTTGTTCGTAGGTCCAACTGGTACTGGCAAGACAGAACTATGTCGCCAGCTTGCGACAAACCTAGACGTGACACTAAGAAAATATGATATGTCTGAATATATGGAATCACACTCAGTATCAAAACTGATCGGTGCACCTCCAGGTTACGTAGGACATGCAGAAGGCGGCGCAGGTGCAGGCAAGTTAATCAATGATGTAGAAGAAACACCTAATTGTATTGTTCTACTAGACGAAGTTGAAAAGGCTCACCCAAGCGTAATGAACCTCTTACTACAAGTTATGGATGATGGTAGATTAACCAGTTCAACTGGTAAAACAGCAGACTTTAGTAATGTAATTCTTGTAATGACATCTAACTTGGGTGCCGCTCAAAAATCAAAACGTGCTATCGGGTTCAGCAATGACCACGATGATGCGTCAATGCAGGCAGTTAATAAGTTCTTCTCGCCTGAATTTAGAAACAGACTAGATGCTATGGTAGAGTTTGTTGCACTACAACGTGAACACATTGATATGATTGTTGACAAATCTATCAACGAACTTAACGAAATGCTGGCAGATAAGAATGTTCGTATTGAACTATCTCCAGAAGCAAAAGTTTGGATGCGTGAAAAGGGTTACATCCCAGATATGGGCGCTCGTCCACTACAACGTGTTATTAATGATAACATCAAGAAGCCACTGTCAAAAGAGATTTTGTTCGGTGCTTTGACTGACGGTGGCACGGCACGTGTTGAGATTGTAGATGACGTAGTGACATTCTCTTATGTCTAAAATTCAACTAATTAAATCAGCAAAACTATATTACGGAGATTACTCACACAAAATCTCGTACAAGCGATTGTACGGGTTCCCAAATCAATCTGTTCTAAAGAGTTACAACTTCAATCTAGTACTAAGCGGTGACAGTTATGGATGGTGGGGCGACCTACCAGAAGATGATGAAGAAAAGCAACGTAGAACAAACTGCGTACAATTTCTTAAAGGCATCGGTGATGTGAAATTCATGAATAGTAGTTCTACTCATGTATATTTTAAATCAAAAGAAGACTTTGATAAAGCAACTAAACGATATACAGAACTTCAACTAGAACATCATGTTCCCGTCATTGACAACCTTGCAGAAGTCATTAATGGGTTCAAAGCGAATATTGATTTGAAAAATAGCTTGTATCATAAGAATTATCGTTATAAAGTCAACATACGTTTTAATAAGCATTTAGAAGAAAAGTTAGGACCATCACTATACGATATGTATGTTGATAATACTAACTATCACCTCAATCCAAATATGAAACGATTTGATCCGTTGCATAATGGTACAAGAACATCTTTTTCTGGATATACATATATATTTAGACATTCTATATATAACACTTATGCAATTTATTGCAGAGAAAAGATTGATATGGAGATGTTAACATTTATTGCTGGAGAGAATATTTCTAAAATAACAAAGGCAGTCCTAATTGACGAAATAGATAAATAAGTATGAAGTTATACTATTAAACTATAAGTTAATGAGGACTAACAAAATGGCGAAAATCAAAGAAGAAATTCTAGTAATTAGAGTTTCAACAATCACAAAAAATGGCGAAGACAAGCAAAATCTTCTAAACGGCGAAATTGCTGCCACAATCGAACAGGTTGTAGCAGAATTAATCGGTGATGCCGCAGTGGTAGAAGTCGAAACCGCAGAGTAAGGAATTAATATGGCTCGTAAAACAACAACGCTTATGCCAAACAGTGGCACGAACTTGAATGTGACTGGTGATGCAGTACCGGGTGATAGTTATTATGGCTATACAGATGGTATTCATACTGTTGCAGTATACGGCCAAGACCTTACTGGAAGAATTAAAATTCAAGGAACACTAGCAACTCAACCAACAGAAGATGATTGGTTCGATATTCTATTAGCTGGTCTTCCTTACAAAGATTATTCAAACTATACTGGTGTTGAAGGTTTTACGTTTACAGCAAACCTAGTATTTCTACGTGCAGTTCTTGATAGAGATGCACTAGGAATTATAGATGTAACGACTGCCGGCTGGGTAGAAAAAATATATTTGAATTACTAAAGGGACAAGAGAATGAGTATTAATGCGCAACCATTTAACCCTACGTTTAAACTAATTGGTAACCTACAAGAAGACCAAGTTCTAGTTTATGACGTTAGTGAAAATGCTTTTGTAAATGCAGCTGGTAACGGATCCGGCGGAGCATCTACGACACTGGACAATGTTGTAAACACCGGCACTGGATTACAATTAGCAGAAATTACAGGGTCAGCGATAGAAATGAAATCTATCATTGCCGGTGACAATGTTACAATCACTGATAACGGAGCGGCGCTTGTATTCAATGCAAGTTTCGAAGAAAGTATTCAAAGTGGTACAAACATTGGTGTCGGTAACGGCATTTATGCTAATGTAAATGGTACAACAAATCAATTACAATTCAAATCCATTCGAGTAATGGGTGACTTACAACTTGCAGATGATGGCCAGACAATCACTATCACTTATGTAGGTTCAGGTGGTAGCGGTAATGTAGATTTATCAGATTACTATACTAAGACAGAGACACTATCCGAAGCAGAATCAGACGAAAAATACTTGAGATTGGATGCGCATTCATTGCCAACTCAAGACAATATGTGGGACATTGGTTCATCAAATAAACGTTTTAATGACATCTATGCAGAAACATTGCAAGGTACAGCAATTCTAGCAGAAAATCTAACAGTTACAGGTAATGAAGGTGATGTTCTTACATACAGTGGCGGGCGTTGGGTTGCAGGCCAAGTAACATCAGAAGGCACTACTGCTACTCCAAATCTATCACTAAATGGTAATCAACTTACTATCGCAGGTGGTAACACAATCACTCTTCCAGTATATCAAGACACTGACAACTTTGTAAGACTAGATGGCGACTCACTTCCTACACAAAACAATACATTTGATATTGGTTCAGCAGAGTTCCGCTTCAATGACGTATATGGCGAAACATTCCAAGGTACAGCAGTTCTAGCAGATAACTTGACAATCACTGGTGGCGAAGGTGATGTTCTTACACGTATTGGCGGCGCATGGGTTTCTCGTCCAGCTTCACAAGCACAAGCAGGCGAATATACAGACGCAGACAACCAAAACTATCTTGGTCGTATTGAAGGAAGTATCATTCCAAACACTAACTTCGGCGCAGACTTGGGTTCTCCTGATAAACGATTTGCTGAACTATACTTGTCAACTGGTTCAGTATATCTCGGTCAAAACAAAATGTCAATCGACAGTGCAAATGACTTTAAGATTGAACATGATGGCACTTTAACAAACCTCATTGCTAATCACTTCCACTTTGGAAATGACAAGAAGCGACTATATTCAAATGAAAACATTGGTTATAAGCTAAGTTTCACAAACGATGCAAGAACAACAAACTACGGTTTTGACTTAGGTTCAAACCATATTGCTGATATGCTTGATGTCGCATCAGATGTACCAAGTAATGGACATGCACTTCTATGGAATGCATCACGTGAAGAATGGGTTCCTGGTACAGTAGCAGCAACAGGTGGTGTTTCATCTTGGAATGATTTAACTGACAAGCCGACGTTATTTGATGGTGCGTATGCATCTCTAACTGGTGCACCAACGATCCCAACACTAGATGGCTATGCTACACAAGCATGGGTAAATGAACAAGGGTTCTTTACATCAGATAGTGACAATCAAGGTCTTGTATTAGACGGAACAGTTCTATCAATTACTAACGGAAATTCAGTTGATCTTGCGGCGATTGATACAAACGTTGACTTAACAAACTATTACACAAAGACAGAAGTAGATGGACTTATTCCAACTACATTTAGCGGCGACTATGCAGACTTAACAAATGCACCAGTAATTCCAACTGTCCCAACAAATATTTCAGACTTTACTAATGATGCTGGTTATATTACATCAGCCGCAGTATTCTCTGGTTCATACAATGACTTAACAGATACTCCAACTGTCCCTTCAACACTAGAAGATTTGTCAAACGTATCAAGCAACACTCCAGCAGACGGTCAGCACTTAGTATTTGACGGTGCAACTAATCAGTGGAAACCAAGCCACGCTTCTGCAGGCAGTGAGAGTGGTTATAGTGATGCTGATTCTCGCAATGCACTATCAAATGGCATCGGTTTGTCGTATAATTCTTCAACGGGTACATTTGCTCTAAACGCAACTATCAGTAACCTATTGGACGTAGATGCATCTGGCATACAAAACGGTCAAGTTCTAAAATGGAACGGTTCTAGTTTTGTTCCTGGCGATGATACAGTGCTACAGTCCACAGACCAACTAGCTGAAGGTTCAACAAATCTTTGGTACTCAGATAGCCGTGTTGAAAATGTTCTAAATCAGAAAACAACAACGGATATTGCAGAGGGCGCAAATCTATATTTCACAAATGAACGTTGGGATGCAAGATTTGACACACAAATTGCTGCGGGCACCGGTATTAATATTATCACTGGCGCAAACAACGTTAAAACAATCTCAGCAACCGTTTCAAGTTTAGACTTTAGTAACATTACTAATACTCCTACAACTCTAGCAGGGTATGGTATTACAGATAATGTTCAAGGCCCTGCGGGCGAAACAGGTCCTAAAGGTGATACAGGTGATACAGGTCCAGCTGGTTCGCCAGGTGCGCAAGGTATTCAAGGTCCAGCAGGCCCTAAAGGTGATACAGGTGATACGGGCCCACAAGGACCTCAGGGTCTTCAAGGTCCACAAGGCGAACAAGGGATTCAAGGACTAGTAGGCCCAGCAGGCGCAGATAGTACTGTTCCAGGTCCTAAAGGCGATACAGGTGATACAGGCCCAGTTGGTCTTCAAGGTCCGATCGGTCCTGCAGGCGCTGATAGCACAGTTGCTGGCCCACAAGGACCCAAAGGTGATACAGGTGATACGGGCCCACAAGGACTTAAAGGTGATACTGGTGATACAGGTCCACAAGGTCCAGCTGGCAATGACGGTGTAGATGGAACAACAGATTACAATCTACTAACGAACAAACCAACAATCCCATCAGATGTTAATGACTTAACAGATGTAGATGGTCTACTAGGTTCAGGTGGCGGCAGTGTTGACTTAGGCAATGAATCAGTTGGCGCACTAAACGATGTAGATATCACAGGTATTACTACAGGTCAGTTCTTAGAATGGGATGGGACAAAATTCGTAGCGGCATCAGCAAGTGCTGCAGACTTAACGAATGAGTCGATTACTGAATTAAGTGATGTTGCGACAGATACACCAAACTCAGGTGATGCTCTTGTATGGAACGGGGCATCATGGGCTCCACAAGCAGTATCAAGTGGTTCAGGTGGTAGTGGCACAACAGCAGAATACTTCAAGTTGAACTATTCGACATCAGGTGCGCTCGAATCAATTACAAATACAACAAGTGGCGTTTCAGCAACTATTGTTTCAACAACTGGCGGAGACATTGAAGTAACATTCAGTGGTTACACATTCCCTCCAGCAGGTGTTCTAATTTATGGTTATTCAAGAGCTACTAACGAATATAATATAACGCCACTAAACAAAGATATTACAACACGTAAAATCGCAGGTGGTGGTTCAGCAGGAAGCCCAACAGCATTCGGTGCTATGGGTTCCCTAACACTTACATTAAAACTACGTGAAGCAGAAACAGGTGCGTCACGCTCTTTCGGTACACCAACCCATGCATGGGTTATGTTCACAATGATTTAATAGGAATAACGACAAATGGCTTTCAAGACTAGCGCAATCGATTTAAATGTCCCAGCAAAAGTTCTTCCTTGTACAGTTACTAGTGCTACTGCTTTAGACAGTTGGTCACATGACGATGGCAAGGGCGACCCGTGGTGGAGAGGTGCAAGTAACCCAAAAGCATATCGATGGCAAATTGAAATGACCGTTACTGCTACACCTCACGGTTCTCACTTAACTAGAACAGATAAGATGTTCAATGGTTATGATGTTGTAGTTGGCGATTTTATCGGCGGAGCGACAGACGGTAAAGCTCTACAAATTACAAGTATTGAAGCAAAAACTGCGTTCACAGTGACATGTACAGTTGAAGATATTTTGCGCTACAACACATTCAGAAGTGCATCAGGTTCAGGTATTTTTGCAGTTCCGGGACAAGCAGTTATCTTTCAAATCAATGAAAACGGGCACCCAATGCTTGATCCGCTACCAACAGGCGTTGTATCAAGTGATTTCTATGCAAACATAAACTCACGCTTTCAATATCTTAACCCACAACTAAATGTTCTTATGAAACAAGAAGATAATGGTTTCGAAGAAGGTGATGTTATTTGTCTAAACCCAGACACAGAACTATTCGAAGTATCATCACCACAGAACATTGACAGATTAGTAGGCACAGTTGTACACCCAGGCCCAGGTCCGCATCAATTTATGATACGTCCTGCTAACGGCATTATTGATTTTGTTCCTGGTCTTCCGGGATCTGTTGGCGACTTTATCTATCCATCAACTGATGGAAGTGGTGATTTGACTACAGAAAATACTGGTGTACCAATCTTCATGCAGTTGACCAACGCAGTTCCAAGTATCACACGTGGTAATGTGACTGATGGTAATGCTACAGCAGGAGATGTTATTGAAATTAATAATGTAGATGTTATGTTTACAACAAGTACGTTAGGCGATGTAACAGTTCCCAATGCAGTAACAGACATTAATCAATCTACGGCACAACATAAAGTTAGCGCAGAAGCAAGTCCTGCACCAAATGAAGTTAGTTCTGATATGGGAACATTCGGTTCATCTTATGGTCTAGTTGGCGGATTCCCTCCGTTTGCGGCAAGTTTTAACGGATCAGTCGTTAATTTCTCAACAACAATTGCAGGTAACGCGGCTTATAATCAAAACGTTGCGATTGCAGATGACATGGCAGTTGACATTAATGCGGCAAATATCCCTAATATCACAGCAAGAGCATTGAATGGTATTCTTACAATCATTCACGGTCTCGGACAAGATATTACAATCGTTAATGAACAGAATGATCCGAGTGGTAATCCATTCGCTGGCATGAACTCTATTTCAAGTATTAATACAACAAACGTTGGGCAAACAGGTTCATACGTACTACAGCTTTATCGCAACGACGGTGGTGAAATCATCATCAAAGACAAGACAGGTTCGCCAACATTTGATTTCGGACTAACATCAGGACACAACGGTTCTTATGCTCTAGGTCTAAACATTGAACAAGGTATTCGTAAAGCAGGAACATATGTTGTAAGAAATATTCTAGAACGTGCGGCGTTACCTAATGTAATGATTGGTGACCAAGCGTATGTTTTAGATACAGGCGAAGGCGAATGGGGTCTATATCTTTGGGATGAAACTCAATGGACTCTAGTAGCAACACAAGATAGTGCGGCGACAGATGCAAATTCACTGTCACAAACATTCAGTATGCCAATAACAGATTTTGGTACAGCTAAGACAGTAACTCTTGGCCGTATCTCAGATAATTCTCGTATCGTAAGTGTGCTAGTAGAAATACTAACACCATTTGCAGGATACTCTGGTGGTATCCCGTCTTTAGAGATTGGGACACAATCAGAACCAAGTAGATTTATGAGTGACTACGAAAATGACCTAGAGTCAAGTGGCTCGTATACTACTACTCCAGATTTTCATTACACAGGTTCAGCCGAGTTAGAAATCAAAGCTAACATTGAACACTTTGATGCAACATCTGGAGAGATTAAAGTTACAGTAACTTACGTATAATATACGAATATAAGATACTTTACAACTTTGATAAATATTATTGTAAGAAGATTAAGACTTCTTGCACTACTTTGTCCGATGTTTCTTCCCGGACGATTTTCATGAAAACTTAAAGGAAAAGCATAATATATGTTTATCTATTACTACGGTAATTCTTTAGAAATCTGATTTCTCAGGGATTGTTGTATTGCCTTTACATCATGAGGATGTAAGGGTTTATCAAATAGCTATTTTTTAGGAGAAAAAATTATGGCTGATATTAAAAACTTTGGTATTCGCGGCATTGGCTCAGACGTACAGTTTGGTAAAGCAGGCGGTCGTGTTGTATATGATTCAGGTAATTCCCTGTTCAAAGTAACAACTGACGGTTCTACTCTAGGCAACATGAACGTTGCAACACCAACACTAGACGACCACGCAGCGAACAAAGCATATGTTGACTCAGTAGCACAAGGTCTTGACGTAAAAGACTCAGTACGCGCAGCTTCAACAGGTGACGTAAACGTAGGCTCACCATCATCAACAATGGATGGTGTTAACCTATCAGACGGTGATCGTGTACTACTAAAAGACCAAACAACTGCATCACAAAACGGTATTTACGTTTATGCATCAACTGGTCTAACACGTGCAATCGACATGGACGCAGCAGGCGAATTCGTTGGCGCATTCTTCTTTGTAGAAGAAGGTACAGTGAACTCAGACCAAGGCTACGTTATGTCTGCAAACGGCTCAATCAATGTAGGCGTTTCAGATATTGAATTTACAAAATTCACAGGTACAGGTCAAATTACAGCAGGTGATGCTCTGTCAAAAGCAGGTAACACACTAAACGTAAACGTTGACGGTACATACATCATGGTTGACGGTTCAGACGCACTAACGATTAAAGGTACATCAACAACTGGTGAAGTACTAAAATCAGACGGCGCAGGCGGCGTAGCATACGGCGCACTAGACCTAACAAACCCAAATGCAACATCAGGCGCTCTACCACTAACACGCGGTGGTCTAGGTGTAGATGCTTCACAAACAGCAGGTAAAGCAACTGCACGTGATAACCTAGGTCTAGGTTCAATCGCAACACAAGACGCAGATGCAGTAGCAATCACAGGTGGTTCAGTAGACCTATCAGGTGGTACGCTAACACTTGCAAACGACCAACTATCAGGTGACGTAATCTCAGGTGGTACAATTGACTCAGCTAACCTACAAGGTGGCACGGGCGTGACTATCTCACAGTTTGACATCACTGTAGGTGCTGGTAAAACACTTGACGTTGACGGCGTACTAGATGTAGACGGTGCAGCAGGTTCAGCAATCGACAACGTAATTATCGGTGCGACAACATCAGCAGCAGGTACTTTCTCAAACCTAACATCAGATTCAGTTGACCTAAACGGTGGTAACATCGACGGTACAGTAATTGGTGCAACAACAGCAGCAAACGCAACATTCGTAGATACAAACGTGTCAGGTACACTAAAAGTAGATACAATCGAAGCGTATACAACTGATGGCGACATCACATTTAACTCACTAATCGTAACAACACAAGGTATCAACGTTGCAAACGCAGGTATCGAAAATGCTGGTACAATTAATGCAGGTACAATGTCAGTAGACTATATCATCGAAAAAACAGTAGACCAAGGTGTTGATATTGATGGTGTAATTCTAAAAGACGCTGGCGTTGAAGCAACTGGTGTTTCAACATTCGGTGACCTAACTGCAACAACAGCAGACATCAATGGTGGTACAATCGACGGTACAGTAATTGGTGCAGATACATCAGCAGCAGCTACATTCTCAACAATGACAACTGCTTCTGCGACAATCACAGGCGGTTCAATCACAGCAACTAGTGTTGACCTAACAGGCCAAACAATTGCTCTAGATGACGACCAACTATCAGGTGATAAAATCGATGGTGGTTCAATCTCAAACTTCGCATCAACAGGTATTGACGATAATGCAACTGCAACTCAGGTTGTTGTTTCAGACGCAGAAGTATCATTTGGCGCAGATGTTTCAGTAGCAGGTAACCTAACAGTTTCAGGCACACTAACATCAATCAACACAACAAACACAGCAATCTCAGACAACTCAATCGTTCTAAACGAAGGTGAAACTGGCGCAGGCGTAACAGCAGGCACAGCGGGTCTAGAAATTGATCGTGGTACAGAAGACTCAGCTAAGTTCCAGTGGAACGAAACAACTGACGTATTCGAACTAACAGTAGGTGCATCACTAGCGGATCTTAAAGTTGCTAACCTAGCAATGGACGGCATCTCAGCAGATACATATGGCTCACTATCAGGTGCAGGCATGTCATTCACAGATGCAATCTCAGGTTCAGATGCAGACTTCTCAGGTACAGTATCAGCAGATACAATCGCAGAACACACAGTGGGTGCGGGCGTAACAGTTGACTCAGTACTAATGAAAGACGGCGTTGTAACAGCAGGTCTAACATCAGAAGCAGGTGATACAGTAGACGTATCAGCAGCATCTCTAGTACTTGCAGATGACCAAATCTCAGGTGATAAGATTGAAGGCGGTACAATTGCTGCAATCACAATCTCAGCACTTTCAGCAACATCAGCAGATATTGATGGTGGTACAATCGACGGTACAGTAATTGGTGCAACTGTATCAGCAGCAGGTACTTTCTCAACACTAACATCAGACTCAGTTGATCTAAATGGTGGTGCAATGGACGCAGTTGTAATTGGTGCAGATACATCAGCAGCAGCTACATTCTCAACAATGACAACAGCAGGTGCTGATATCAATGGTGGTGCAATCGACGGCACAATCATCGGTGGTACAGTAGCAGCAGTTGGTACATTCTCAACAATGAACACAGTAAACGCACAAATCACAGGCGGCGACATCACAGGTGCAAACCTAACATCAGATGTTGTTGACTTCAACGGTGGTGCGATTGATGGTGTTGTAGTTGGTGGTTCAGTATCAGCAGCAGGTACGTTCTCAACTCTAGCGTCAAACAACGTAACTCTAACAGGTGGTACAGCATCACTTACAACAGTAACAGCGACAAACCTAAACTCAGGTAACGCAACTATCACTGGCGGCGCGATCTCAGGTACAGATGTTGACATGTCAGGCAAAGCACTAACACTAGACGATGATTCAATCAACGGTAACAAAGTACACGGTGGCGCAATTTCATCAGCAAACCTAGTAGGTTCAGCTAATGCAATGTCAGGCTACGATATCACAGTAGGCGCAGGTCGTTCACTAGATATCGCATCAGGTACACTAATTCTTGCAGATGACCAAATCTCAGGTGATAATGTACACGGTGGTACAATCTCAGACTTCGCATCAACAGGTATCGATGATAACGCAACAGCAACTAAAATGACACTAACAGATACAGCGGCAACATTCGCAGTAGCTGGTGATTTTGGTGCAAACACACTTGCAGCAGGCGCTTCAACTCTAGCATCGCTAGATGTAACAGGTGACGCAGTAATCAACGGTAACCTAACAGTTTCAGGTGCAGTAACAACTACACTATCAGAAACAGTTGCTATCGAAGATAACATCATCCAACTTAACTCAAACCAATCAGTAGCTCCAACGCTAGATGCAGGTTTTGAAGTAGTACGTGGTTCATCAGCAAACGTATCATTCCTATGGGATGAAACAAACGACACATGGACACTAGGTACAGAAAACCTAACAGTTGGTGACGTAACAGCTAATGAACTAACACTAGCAAACGAACTATCACTAGATAACGGTGGTACTCACACAGATACATCAGCATACGCAGCAGATTCATTCATGAAGATGAACGGCGCTGGTGGTGTTGCAGAACTAGCAAAAGGTGCTAATTCAACTGTACTAAAAGTGAACGCATCAGGTACACTAGCATATGCAAAAGTGGACATGACAGCGGATATCACAGGCGTGACACCAATCGCAAATGGTGGTACAGGCCTATCAACAGTAGGTGCTGATAACACAGTACTAATGTCAGACGGTTCAGCAGCAGGTTACGAGTATGTTTCACATCTACGTAACGGTTCAGGCGTAGCAGTAATTGATGCATCAAATGCAGCATCAGGTACAGCAGAATACCTAGACCTAACAAACGCAGCAGGCAAGCTAACACTAACAGCTAAGAATGCATCAGGCACAGGCGCTGTAGATATGTATCTACAAGGTCAAAATGGTGGTGACGTATTCATCGTTGGTCAATCAGGTGAAGCTCTAATTCAGGGTGAAGCAGATACAGACCTAACAGTAGCAGGTGGTGATTCATCAACTGGTCTAGCAGGTGACCTAATCCTTAAGGGTGGTAACGGTTCAGCTAATGGTGATTCAGGTTCAGTAATCATCAAAGGTGGTAACGGCGGTTCAACAGACGGCAACGTTCAAATCCTAGGTGCAGACGATACAGCAATCGCAACATTCGTTGAAACAGCATCAGCAACAGACAACTTCGTAATGACAAACGGCACTGGTGGTCTAGAACTATCAGCAGCAGGTACGTCAGCAGATATTAACGTAACACTAGCACCAAAAGGTGATGGTCTAGTAATAGCACCAGCAGGTTACGATATGTCAGCAGGTCCAAGTGAAGCATTCGTAACGAAATCTTTCGTTGAAGGCACAACAGCTGGCTCAGACGACCGTGTACGCCGCGTATCATTCGCAGCAAACGGCTCATCATCATTCACAATCGGTACAGTACAAAACGTAGCAGGTAAAACATACTACGTAAACAAAGTAACTGTAAAAGTGACAACAGCATTTGTTGGCGCAGACGAACTAACAGTGACAGATGGTACAAACACACTAGTAGGTGTTAACGATGTAGACCTTTCAGAAGGCGGCATCTACAACATCGAACTAGGTTACGAAAACGCAACAGCAGGCGGTGCAACGCTAACTGCAAACATCGGTAACGGTGGTTCAACAGCGTCACCAACAGTTGGTAACGTAATCGTAACAGCAGAATTCAAGCAAATGTAATCTCTGATTACTCAGTTTGAATTTTAGTTTCGACTAAAGTTAGGAGAGGGCTTCGAAAGAGGCCCTCTCTTTTTTTATGCTTGACAAATATACGCAGTTTATGTTATAATTGATAAATAGATTATAATAGAATATAACTTAACGACAGAGTTAATTCTCTGGCTGGCGAAACTTATAGACGTTGAGGATAAACGATGGCAGTAACACTAAATGCAAAAGGGACAAGCGTACCCTATTTCAAGATTGGTAAGAGTGGCGTAACTCTTTATCAGGGATTAAATGACCCACATGTATCCGATGGATACGCAGTGCGAACAAATGACATTTGGTTTGATACTAATGTACGAACACTTAAATTCAGAACATCAGAAAACACTTGGCAAGCTCTAGCGGAAGCAGATAAGATATCCGAAATGACAGACGTTGATTTGACTGGACTTGCTGATGGTCATTTTCTAAGATACAATGGTCTTTCAAACACATGGGAATCACACGAAGTAACTGGTGGACTTGCTAGTGATTGGGGGTTGATTTCAGAAAATTCGATTTCATATGATGGTTATACCGGCGATGTTTGGCAATTAGAAACTTCAACGAATACTCTTTCACATGTTGGACCAGTTACAGTGAATGGCCCGCTAGTAGCAGATACAATTCACGCATCCAATCTGTACACCGATGCAGATGCAAGATCAGCTATTTCAGCAACTGGTAGTATATCGTATGATAGCTCAACCGGTGTTTTTAGCTTTACTGATACAGATTCTTCATATGCTACTAAAGTTGGCTATAATTTAGCAGATGAAACTGATACAGCATCGATTGTATTAGACCCAGGTGATGGAAGCACACCGGCAACATTCCGTGGTGATGTAGTTGATAATAATGGAAACGTTATAGTTGATGTATCAAGTGCAAGTGCTACATTTACTGGCGGACTAATGGGCAACATATATGGTGATGTTTACGATATATCTGGCGCAAATAAAGTTTTAGAAAGCGGAACTAATAATTTAGATTCTTCTTTGACAGTTGATACAGCAAACGCAACAACATTAAATTCAGTTACAACTAATATTAGTGGTAATGCTGTATTCACTGGAAGTAGTGCAGATTTTACCGGAACAACTACTATAGGTAATTGGAACGGTGCAGTTTATGATAGAACTGGGCAGACACTCATTATTGATGATACTGCATCGCCGAAACCTATTGTTTATGCAAATATACAAGGTGGTGTCGTTGGTGATGTTCAAGGTAACGTTGTAGGTAATGTAGACGGCAATGTTACAGGCAACCTTGAAGGTAATATTATTAATTCGCAAGGACAAGTTGTAATTGATAACTCAGGTGCTCTTTATCCTACTGTAATTCAACTACCAAAAGGCTTAACAGCAGATCGCCCATCACCAGCTACAGCTGGAATGATGTTCTTCAACGAATCAACAATGAAGTTTGAAGGCTATGACGGCACAAATTGGATTGTATTCTCTCCAGAAGATTGGGGTTCAATCTAATACAGCACGTGACAAAATAACTCAAAATAACCCGGCAGAAATGTCGGGTTTTTTGTTGCCTGTAATCATAACTACGAACCTAAACGATAAATACATATAAGAAAACGAGAGGAAATACCCAATGAATAAGAATAGTGTTTGGTGGAATGCACCGGAATATTTTAGCAGATGGAGATTGTTTCCAAGAGCATTTATTTCAATGTATATCTATCTACTATATGACGTAGTACAATGGTTCATGAACCTCCCAGACCCAAATACACAGCAAGCGGGTCTTGTGTCAGTATTAGTAGGTTCAGGTGCCGCTTGGTTTGGACTTTATGTAAATAGTAGCTCAACAAAGTTTGAGCAGATTGAAGTTCGTAGCGGCAATACTACAATCAAATCATCTGACACACGTGACACTGTGATAGAACATAAAATAGCAGAAAAATATGAAGAATACGAAGAAGAAGGTTACTAATGAAAATGAATAATTTCAAATATCATCTAAGACTCGCATTAGACGAGGAATTAGGTACGCATGATATCAAGGGTATCATTACGGTACTTGAGAAAACAATTGCGAATATATTTGAAGCTACCGAAGATGGTACTGCGGTTATCTATCACACGTTTGATAACAAGAACATGTATGATTTTCGTTTAAATCGTTCAGTAACAGAAGCAGAAGCAGAAGTTATTTTGGGTCTTATCAATGAATGGACCGAAGATGACTACACTATGGAAATTACAACAAGTGAAAAATACGACTTACCAGAAGGTGAGGTAGAAGCAGACATAACTGCGATGAAGCATAATAGATGGCTTTCAGGACGTGTATCTGAAGGTTGGAGATATGGTCTAGAATTCAATGAATCAGACAAGACGGACCCAAGACTAAGACCATATCATGAACTGTCAGAAAAACTAAAAAATATGTAGTTTTCTCTTGACTCTAATGGCAGTATGATGTATTATTAATACTGATATATATAGGTAAACAAATGTCCGGAACTAAAAGAGTATATAATCTAGAAGAAAAGAACTATTTCAAGTTCTTTGGGATTGATGAAAAGCAAGATATTAGTGTGCGCAGTCTTACTACGCATTACAAAAAGATTGTAACCTTACTCAAACAAGATAACAAGTTTTTAAGCAAAGATAAGGTAGCATTTGCACATCGTGCATTTGAAACTTTAGCGGATCCCATCTCCCGTGCAACATATATTCTAGAGCTAAATGGTGTAGAAAATGATGTGAGAGATAGTGCAAACGCAGAAGATTTCTTATTCATAAATAACTTGAATGTACAGTATGATGTATCGAACACTGTTGATGAAATACAGAATTTCATTCTAGAACTAAAAGAGCAGACTACCTTTATTAAAGAACAAATACAGTATTGTATCGATGATACGCAGAATTATACTATGGCATCTGGATTACTAAACCGGTTCTATGAAATTTCAGCAATACATGATAAAACAAAATTAAAGAAACACGAATTAGAACTAGGAATCAAACATGTTGTATTTGACAAGTGATGCAGAGACACGTATCAATAAGTGGCTAACAGATAACAACGCAAAATCAATTAAAATTTCAATGAAGACAGCAGGATGTACAGGACTAATGTATGAAGTTGTGATTGCTGATGGATTTAATCCCACTACAGATTTTGCAGCTAAATTTGATGGGTTTGATATTATTATCGAACACCAATACCTACATGCACTTAAAGGTGCGACATTAGATTACATCACAGAAGGGTTTAATTCACATTTTGAAATCGTTAATAACCCTAACGAGAAAGCAAAATGTGGTTGCGGAGAAAGTTTTTCAGTATGATATTTACCGAAGCGGCGGCTGAACGTGTTAAAGAAATTATCACAGAACAAGGTGAATCACCAGATACTTCATTGCGTGTATTTGTTGAAGGTGGTGGCTGCCATGGGTTTAGTTATGGATTCGGATTTGAAGCTGATATAGCAGATGATGACACTATATATGAAACCAATGATGTTAAATTAGTAGTCGATAGTATGAGTATTATGTACCTAGATAGTGCAACTGTAGATTTTGTATCTAACATGCACGGTGATAGGTTCGTAATTGATAACCCGAGTGCATCTACTACATGTGGATGCGGGTCTAGCTTTTCAGTTTAAATTAAGGAAGCAAAATGACAATTAAAGATAAAATTTATGAAATAGTTGCAAGACGAACAAAAACAAATGTTGAGGATCTTGATGGCGACATGAGTTTAAAAAAAGACCTTGGTGCTGATAGTATCGATACAGTTGAAATTGTTTTTGATATAGAAGAATATTATACTATATCAATTGATGATATAGACGCTGAAACGATAAATACAATTGATGACGCGATAAACGTTGTAACAAGATTAGCCGGCGGCTAAATATTTGGAGACACATAATGATATTCCTAAGATGGTGGTTATTCTTCTGCCTAACAATCTTAGTAGCAACAGTTAGTTACTACTTTGGTTTTTTCAATGAACTATATAACAAAGATGCAACACGATTAAGTTTTGTTATTATTGCAATCTACGTAGTGGCATCACTATATGTTGGTATGCTAACAAACAATCAACGTATCGGCAAAGATTACAAAACCGGAACGAATGTGTCATGGTTTACAAGTGAAATGCTACTATCACTAGGTATGATTGGTACTGTAGCAGGGTTTATCCTAATGTTGGGCGATAGCTTTGGTTCTATCGATACTGCTAATCCAGAAACATTGAAAGAAGCATTAAGTTCAATGGCACTTGGCATGAGTACAGCATTGTACACTACACTAACAGGTCTAATTTTATCTCAGGCTCTAAAAATTCAACTTGTTAATCTAGAGTCCGGAGAGGACAATGTCTAAAAGAAATAATGACCGTTTTAGAAGTACAACAGGACTAAATGACTTGTTGTTTAATCTTCTAGTTGGGTTCGTGTTTCTTTTCATTGTAGCGTTTCTACTTATCAACCCACCAACTAAAAAAGAAGACGCTCCAAAGAAAGCAGAGTATCTTATTATAATTGAATGGGATGAAACTGCAAACGATGATATTGATCTATGGGTCCAAGATCCAAGTGGCACAACAGTTTCATTTACACATAAAACCGGTGGACTACTTAATTTAGAAAAAGACGATCTTGGTATGTCAAATGACAAATGGCGTAAGCCGGACGGTACTATAGTAACTATCCCAATAAATCGGGAAGTTATAACAATGCGCGGGATTGTACCGGGTAGATACCAGGTCGCTGCTCATGTTTATAGTAGAAAAGTAAAAGTATACACTAAACCGAACGGTATGACCGATGTAATTAGAGATAATACACCCGGAACTATTATTGCGACTCTTGTTAAAATTAATCCATATGGAGAAGTGTATACCACAACACGCAAATATGATGCTAAGGGCCAAGTGTTTCCACTATTTAATTTTGAATTAAATATCGATGGGAACATTATTGCACTTGACGAAGATAAAAATAATATCATTATGAATAGGAATGGTGGAGGAAACTAAATGAATTATATACCAGCATATAACTTTGACTTACTACCTATACTATTAAGTATTGTGTTTCTTTCTATCGTAGTACTATGGGTAGCTATCAAAAATTATCAGAACTTTCTACTAATGTTTTTAATTATACCGCTAACTATCTTTAGTGGTTGGACTGCGTATTCTACAGTTGATAATCTATTAGGGTATCCTGTATTAGATGAAGTACAACCTGACTCATTTTACATAACACACTTAGACGACCCAATGGGAGACTTTATATTTGTTTGGTTAGTAGTGCCCGGCGAGTTAAAACCAAAATCTATCATGGTGGTAAACTCTGATGAAAATAAAGAAGCACTAGAACAAGCCAAAGAACAACAGGAAAAAGGTATCCCACAGATGCTAAAACAAAAAGAGTTAGAGGGGCAGGGACAAACTAGAGGCGGAGAATTAGAAGTATATGACTTTCAGCAACAAGGTGTCGAAGCAATGAAAGATGCCCAGAGAGAACAGGAAAATAATAATCCGAGACCACTACCTGGTAAAGTAGGTAAACCAATACATACTGAACCGAGATTAAATGTAGATAATAAATTTGAAATTCCAAACACATTTAAATTTATTAATAAATTTAATATAGGCGGAAAATAATATAAAATAATATAAAATAGCTATTGACAACATGATATGATTCATGTATAACATACTAGTGCAATAAGGAGGACACGATGGCACTTTCAGGAATTGAATGGAATATGGCAGCTGTATTTGATACAGAATTAAGATCACTTAGGTCAAAGATATCGAAAGAAGACCGAAGTCCTGAGGAACAAGCTATCGTAGACTACCTTAAACAGCGCATACACGAACTTGATGTTAAGAAAAAGCAACCAGTAACTTAAATACAGTAGGTAACATGTCACAAATCATAGATGCCAGGGAGCAATTCCTGAGTAAAGCTATCCTGGATGGACTTGAAAGGTTCATTGATAGGGATCCGAAGTATCATCCGTATTATCTTCTACTAGAAGAAGACGGTGACCATTTTATAGAACTACGAGTACGATGCGCAGAATTGAATTCTGACATTGTTTTAGATAAAGCACCAACGCACATCATTGAGGAAAGAATTAAAAATGGAACATGTATCGTCAACATCAACGGCTGAACTTCGTGCTACAATGGCTAAGATGCGTAAGTGGCGCAAACCTACATACTCACAGTTAATGGACTTTTTGCACATTTACTCAGAACTGTCTATTAGGAATGAAGTATAAATTAATTGCATAAATAATAGTAGCAGTTAATAAAAGTTTAAAAAAAGACTTGACATTCTACTCAAGATATACTATATTAAGAGTATAAGTTAAGCAACGGGTGAGAGCGACAAATATCTCCGTACAGACCAACGGTTAGTCTGTATTTTTTTGGACGACACATGCGCTCCCAAAAATAAATAAATAAAAAGGTTGACAATAACAAAAGCAAGTGTTATAGTTGATATATAAGATAGAGAGTAACGAATCTCTCACGCTATTTGATAATTTAGATAAGGTCTTAGATGCAAATCGATGATAGACAAAAGTAAACTACTTTTCTCAGCATCCGAACAGAGGGCAGATCACCTAAACGTTCAATGCTAGTTTCAGTTAAGACAGAGCGGCAACGTCAATAAGGCCGTGCGTTAAGATTGAAGATACTAGGGGTGTTGAGGTAAGTAGTTTTTGTTCCCTGTTAGCTCAGTTGGTAGAGCAATTGACTGTTAATCAATTTGTCGCTGGTTCGAGCCCAGCACAGGGAGCCAGTTAGTACGGAGAGGTGGTAGAGTGGTCGATTACGTTGGTCTTGAAAACCAATGAACTTAACGGTTCCGTGGGTTCGAATCCCACCCTCTCCGCCATATAACTTATCACAATACCAGAAGTGATAAATAATAGTAGAAGTTAATAATGCTCCTATAGCTCAGTTGGTAGAGCAACTGATTTGTAATCAGTAGGTCCGCGGTTCAAGTCCGTGTGGGAGCACCATTATGCGCCTGTGGTGAAATTGGTAGACACGCTAGATTTAGGTTCTAGTGCTTTACGGCGTGGGGGTTCAAGTCCCTCCAGGCGCACCAAATGTTTAACGGGGAATTAGCTCAGATGGGAGAGCACCTGCTTTGCAAGCAGGGGGTCATCGGTTCGATCCCGATATTCTCCACCAAACTATAAGCGGGCGTAGCTCAGTGGTAGAGCCTTTCGTTGCCAACGAAACTGTCGTCAGTTCGAATCTGATCGCCCGCTCCATTTTCAATTGCGAGATTAGCTCAGTTGGTAGAGCGCCTCCTTTACACGGAGGATGTCAGGAGTTCGAGTCTCTTATCTCGCACCATATTACAACATACGCGGTTGTAGCTCAGTTGGTTAGAGTATCGGCCTGTCACGCCGAGGGTCGCGGGTTCGAGTCCCGTCAACCGCGCCATTTTTATAGTACGCTCCCTTCGTCTATCGGTTAGGACACCAGGTTTTCAACCTGAAAAGAGGGGTTCGATTCCCCTAGGGAGTACCATAAATCATAATGGTAATGGAACGTAGCATAATGGTAATGCATCGCTTTTTGGTAGCGCAGAGTATAGGTTCGAGTCCTATCGTTCCAGCCATCATAGAGACATAGCTCAGTTGGTTAGAGCATTCGCCTGATAAGCGAAAGGTCGGTGGTTCGAGTCCACTTGTCTCTACCATATAAAAGATAAATATTTTTAAGAAAACACTTGACATTCCCACTTGGTTATGCTATACTCTTATTATAATAACAGGAGAATAACATGACAACTGATGCTAACGCAACAGCAGATGCCACTGGTGGAACATCTAATACAGATACAAGTATGAACGGCGAATACCGCGCGGGCGCTGGTATCTATGTAAATGCGAAAGGTGAATGGACAGACCCGTATGGCGGTGTCCTCACTGGCGAAGCATTAGCAAAGGCAGAAGCAGAAGCAAGCGCAAAATATGGTGTTGGGTATAGAGATGGAAATCTATATATCGAAGCAGTAGCAGAAGCAAAACTTCGTGCAGAAGTTGCATTGAAAGCAGAATACCAAAATGGCAATCATGCAGTAGGCACTGAACTATATGCATATGCAGAAGTATATGCATGGGCTGGTGGTACAGCAAATGCTGGAACTGACGGTTGTTGGTTTGAAGGTGGCGCTATCGCAGGAGCAAAGGCGGGTGTTGGTAACAATTCTTACTATACAAACGAAGCACTTGGACTTGCAGTTACTAACGACACTTCGGTAAGTGTTGGTACACAAGTAGGTGCAAAGATTGGTGGCGGTTATCAAGTTCCTGATTGGAACAAAGACAGTAAACCAGTTACAGTTGGTTGCGATGTTAATCTAGCCCTTCTTGTTGGTGTTAAAACTGGCGGCACTGTAACTGTCGATGTTGATCCTGTATATGATATTGGCGAAGACGCAGTTGCACCAGTTGTAGACAATGTAGTAGCACCAGTTGCACCAGTTGTAGACAAAGTAGTAACACCGATTGTAGACAATGTAGTAACACCGATTGCAGATGCTGGCAAGAAGATGAACAAGGCTGCTAAAAAACTAAAGTTTTGGTAAAAATAACATATAAGGTTGACATTGTATTAGCTCGGTGTTACTATATGTTTAACAGATAAAAGATAAATATTTTTAAGAAAACACTTGACATTCGGTACAACATGTACTATATTAAGTGTATAACAAAGAGAGATAATAACATGTCAAATACTACAACATATATTACTTGTTGGCCGCCAAGAGATTGGGGAATGTTTTGACGTGACTTTTTAACAAAAGTTATATTAAGCAAGCCCCTAGTGTTAATTCATTAGGGGCTTTTTTTATAAGCACACTATGTCCCACTGCAATGGGAAGTTTTGCAGAACATAGATCCCGAAAGGATTGAGGTTAGTGTGTTTTTAAAAAATGAGGGTGTAGTGAAATGGTATCACGCTGGTCTCCAAAACCAGAAGCAGGAGTTCGATTCTCCTCACCTTTGCCAAGTTTACTCGGTGTAGCTTAGTATGGTAAAGCGCCTGGTTTGGGACCAGGAGA
>Ga0206128_1001196_pt1 | contig 26968 bp, 43 predicted proteins | sample Helgoland_Spring_7_FD_148601 | JGI IMG/M metagenome (GOLD analysis project Ga0206128, IMG submission 148601) | Pelagic subsurface seawater microbial communities from Kabeltonne, Helgoland, North Sea - Helgoland_Spring_Bloom_20160426_1 | ecosystem: Environmental > Aquatic > Marine > Epipelagic ... | reverse complement strand
TTTTCCACAATCTCTTGCCTTTCACAAGAACTGTTTGCTTCCCAATAGTTTTTTAATGTTAAATTTTTTGGCTTTTTCATTGTTTATTTATTTTGGTTTGTGCTTATTTCACGTAACTAATCTTATATTTTCTCGTTATAAACAAGGTGGCTTTGGTAGTTCAGCCCAATGCGTTGGGTTATAAAAACTATTGTGCCAAAATTCATTCTTTTTAGATTCATAATGTACTACTCTAACACCTATTCCTTTTTCGTAAATAAGTACATAGCCATCATTAGGTAGTTTATCTTTACAATCCACCCAATTTATAACAACGTGTATATCACATTGCTTTTCCGTATTCTTATTTTCTTCTGTCATTATTTCTATTTATTTATTATTAATTAATTTCTGTGAGTGCAACGTGCCATACACGTTGTTACCAATAGTACGGATTAAATTTAAATAACTTAATAAATATAAACGATGCCTGGCAACAATGTATAAAAATAAGTGGTTGGCTTTTTTATTTTGGTTATTGTTAAATACATAATATTTATTTTTTTACAAATATATACAGATTATTCGATATATACTAAACAAATATAAGTATTTATTTTTGTATCAATATTGTATATATTAAATAATTAATATATATTTGCAACATATTAATACTAAAACAATTTACAATGCGTAAACTAATAGACATTAACGAGGAGGATGGTACTCTCGAACGTCTTAAAATCTTAGCAGTAAAAGCTAACAAAGACTTAAAAAATTACATTCAAGATTTATTAAACAAACATTCATTAACACTTAAAAATTAAAATTATGCCAATTATTGCAAAAAGTACAGGAGCAACTCAAAGAACATTAGCACCAACAGGTAACCATTTAGCACGTTGTGTAAAAATGGTACACATTGGAACTGCTGAGGAAACAATTCAAGGAAAAGTTAAAAAGCTAAACAAGGTTAAATTATACTGGGAGTTGCCAGATGAAACTCACGTATTTAAAGAAGAGAACGGTGCAGAGCCTTTTATGGTATCAAAGGAGTATACTCTTAGTATGTCTGATCGTGCAAACCTTAGAAAGGATTTAGAAAGCTGGAGAAGTAAACCATTTACAGAAAAACAAGCTGAGGAGTTTGATATTACTGTTTTGCTTGGCATACCTTGTATGATAAACGTGATACATAAAACTGCAAAAAGTAGTGGCAACGAGTATGTTGTTGTTTCTGGAATCACACCATTACCTAAAAGAGTGGAATGCCCAGAGCAAATCATACCATCTTTTGAATTTAACTTTGATGAAAAGTTTAGCAACTTTGAAGAGTTAGACGAATGGACACAGAACAAGATTAAGGAAACTGACGAATACAAAGCAAAAGTAAACTCAAACGAAACAGAAACAGTTGAGGATGCTCCATCTGATGATTTTGATGATATGCCTTTCTAATGATTAAGCCAGAGGATAACACAACAGTAAATATAACTCTAAAGGTAGCTAACAATTTGTTAGTGCCTTTAGAGGAGTATTTAAACAACTTCTTTGAGTTGGTTGATTTCAGCGTTTTAGCTGATACTAAAAATATGTATGAAAACGATCCAAGTTTCAAAAAAATAGTCAAGGAATCAAAAAATATAAAAGATTTAAGACTTAAATATATTAACGATAATAACCATAAATATAAATAATAATGAAAAAAATAATTTTAATTGCAATCATCATTCTAACTTTTCAATACACGAATGCACAACTAAATGCAAATGCTAAATTCTTTAAAGAAAAATCTACTAAACTATACAACCCAATTAAAGATGCAGCAGTAAAAGAATGGGGTACAGATAATGCTATGGTAGTTTATATGATAAACAAGCAATGTGATGCTTTAAATAAGCTAATGGCAGTAAGTCCATACAAAGAATATGTTGATAGTGAAAAAAACACACCTAAAGGTAAATTTTTTACTGAGGTGTTTCTGGAATGGACAACAGGAACTTTTACAGATTATGCGATGGTGGTGTATAAAATTAAAAATCGTGAAAAAAACTCAAACTTTTAAATAATTTTTCTTTCTCTTTTTTTTAACCTCAACTGTCAAAAGTTGGGGTTTTTTTGTGTAAATAAAAAAATAAAAAAACAAGCTCATATACCCTCTTTAGAAAAAAGCAATATTTTTTAGAGGGGGGGGTGCTTTTTGAAAAACCTTATTTTTTTTTAGGTGTAAACTGTTTACATTTAGATAGTTATACAAAAACAAAAAAACATTAACATTTTTTATAGCATTTTTTTTTGTAGTTATGTATTAAAATATTACTTTTGAAAAATAGTTACCTTTCGACATCATAGTAACTTAACAATATAACACAACTCCAATGTTGATATAGAAGTCGGAAGCTATTGATACATTGGAGTTTCTGTATTAACAATATGAAAGACTTACAAATAAGCGTTTTTAAGAATCTTTATAAGCCAAATGAAATACCTTTCGTTATTCCTTTATGGAAATCATTAGAACGTATTAAAATTGGTAAATCTAAAGAGGTTATAGAATATGCTTTAAAAGGAAAAGACAAAGATGAATACAATAAAAGGAAAAATAAGTTACCTTGTATTCTATTTGCTGGAGAATTTAAAGAACGTTCAACAAAAGGATTAACCCAGCACTCTGGTTTAATGGTTATTGATTTTGATGAAATACCTAACCAAAAAGAATTGGATAGAGTATTTAAAACTGTAACTGGAAATAAGCATATTGTTACTTTTTTTATTAGTCCGAGTAAAAAAGGTTTTAAAGGTGTTGTTAAAATTCCAAAATGTACTGCTAAGGAACATTCTAAATATTTTGCAGAGTTTCAAAACCAATTTGATTATGATTATTTTGATATTTCTAATTCAAATGTAGATAGGGTTTGCTTTGAATCTTACGACCCAAACATCTATATCAATTATAATGCAGAGGTATTTAAACCTACCTTAATTGATAAGGGTTATTCAGTAGCTGAGAAAGTACCTCTAATCCCAATTGATAACGAGGCTGATATTGTTGAAAAGATAATGAAGTTTAGTTGGAAAAAAGATTTTAAAGAGGGTGAACGTAATAATTTTATATTTGATTTAGCTGGTGCATTTTGTGAGTATGGTATTAATCAAAGCTATGCAGAGGGTTATATTTATAACAATGTTGTATTTGGTAAGTTTTCCGAAACTGAAATGAAAACAACAATTAAAAGTGCTTACAAGATAAGACAATTTAATACTAAATATTTTGAGAATTACAACAAGGTAAATGCTATAAAAGTAGATTTAAACAAGCCTAAAGATGTAGTGTTAAAGAAACACAAAATAAATGAGGATGTTTATAATGAAGTAAAAGAGGTTGCAGAGATAGAAGATTTTTGGGAAGTAGACGAAAAGCAAAAGATAAAAATAAACCCATTAAAATATAAATTATTTTTAGAGGGTAATGGCTTTAAGAAATATTATCCAGATGGCTCAGAAAAACCAACCTTTGTAAAAGTGGAATCTAATAAAGTAGAAAGCACATCAACATCTAAAATAAAAGATTTTGTTTTAAATTATTTAGTTGAGCAAAAACAAATGAATGTTTGGAATTATTGTGCATCTTACTTAAACTTATTTAGTGATCAGTTTTTAATGATGTTAGATAGTATTGATTTAATGATGTTAAAGGATAGTATTGATAAATCTTATATTGCTTATGAAAATGGTATTTTAGAAATTACTAAGAATAAATTTGAATTAAAGGAGTATATGGATATCGATGGCTATATCTGGAAATCTCATATTTTAAGCAGAGATTTTAAGTCATTAGATAATTATAAAAATGATTACTCACAATTCATTTATAACATCTCTAATAAAGAGCCTTTACCGATTGAAACTGTTATTGGTTATTTATGTCACACTTATAAAAATAGGAGTAACAACAAAGCAATTATTTTAAATGATGAAATCATAACTAACAATCCAGAGGGAGGGACTGGAAAAGGTTTGTTTGTGCAAGGTGTTTCAGAGATAAGAAAAACACATATTATTGATGGTAAAAATCATAATGATAAAGCAAGTTTTCAAAATCAATCTGTATCATTAGATGATAAAATTTTAGTGTTTGATGATATCCCAAAGAATTTTAACTTTGAGAATCAATTTAGTTTAATAACTGAGGGGATAACAATAAGACATTTATACAAAGATCCAATTAAGTTATCTGTTCAAGATAGTCCAAAGATTGTATTAAGTACAAACTATGCAGTTAAAGGTGAGGGCAATAGTCACGATAGACGTAGGCACGAGGTAGAGGTTGCACAATATTATGGTGGTAATTTAACACCAGCACAAGAGTTTAAAAGACATTTGTTTGATGAGTGGAGTGATGATGATTTTACTAAATTTGATAATTATATTATTTACTGCATTCAATCTTATTTTAAAAATGGTTTAGTTAAGCAGAATACAAAAAATTTAAAAGTAAGAAAGTTTATTGCTGAAACTGCTATGGAGTTTTACGAGTGGTGCAATGAAAGTAATATTTCTTTAAACTCTCGACACAATAAAATTATCTTGTTTGAAAACTTTACTAATGAATATTCAGATTTTAAAAAGTGGTTAACAAGAAGACGTTTTACAATTTGGGTTAACAAATGGGCAAGTTATAACTCTTATAAATATAATGATGGAGTTACAAATGGAGAGCAATGGCTTGAAATAATAGGAGAAGATAAAAACGATAAACAAGAAACAGATATTAATTTTGATGAAGTACCATTTTAAAAACAATAAAACAATATGGAAGAGAGCCAAAAGAAACTAATTAAAACGTTTGTATTAATCAATATATTATTAAATGATATTGAAGAGCCAAACAAAGTGCCAACAAAGGAAATCAAACAAATCTATGATATTTTAAAAGGTTGCGTCGAGCCATTGGAAACAGTTATTGATAAGGTTTACAGGAATAAAGCAGTAAGCACCTCAACCTTTCTGACTGATTTAGAAACAAAATTTATGTACAATATTAATCGAGAATTAAAAAGATATTACAAGATATGAAAATAAGAATCACACCACAATATATTAAAGAAGTAGTTGAAAAGCATTTAGAAATAGACTTAACCATAAGGTCAAGAAAAAAGGAGTATGTTTGGGGAAGATGGTTAGGTTTTAAATTAACAAAAAAGTTAACAAGACATGGGATTACTTATATTGGTAGCTTTTACAATGTTGACCATTCCACAGTTTTTTATGGGTTAAGGGAATTTGATGTACTTTATAATCAATTAGACTTTATAGATTACAAAGAAAGCTATAAAGAGCTATTGGATATATTTATTCAGATGTATAAAAAGGATGATATTCCAAGACATTTGCAAACGATTGAAGAGGTAAGGTTAAGTTGTGAGGCTGAAATAAACAAGCTAACTGATAAATACAATGCTGATTTAGCAGAATTAAGAAGTCAAGTAAATTTGTTGCAAACTGATCCAATGTTTGCCAAGATAAGTAAATTGCCATTTAATGAATACGAGGATTTAAAAAGGAGGATTAACGCATTTTTTCAGATGAACGGAATGAATCAACAACGAAAAGAGGCACGAAAAAAACTACTTATAGCAGATGCAGTTTAAAGCCAGACCATACCAAACAGAAATAAGTAATAAAGGCTTAACTGTTTTAAATCGTTTTAAGGTGCTTTATTTAGCTATGGAGGTTAGAACTGGGAAAACCCTAACCTCCTTAAATATTGCTAACTTATACAAGGCAAAAAATGTTTTATTTCTTACTAAAAAGAAAGCGATACAATCAATACAAGATGATTATAAGTTACTTGCTCCAGCATACACAATCACAGTTATTAATGATGAAAGTTTGCACAAGGTTAATGATACGTTTGATTTAGTTATACACGATGAACACCACAGATTTGGTGCTTATCCTAAACCTAACAAGGTGGCAAAGTTATTTAAGCAGAAGTATGCACACTTGCCAATGATATTTCTAAGTGGTACACCATTTCCAGAAAGTTACAGTCAAGTATTTCATCAGTTTTGGATATCTAACAACTCACCATTTAAACACAGTAATTTCTATAAATGGGCAAAGGATTTTGTTAACGTGCAAATTAGGCACTTAGGATATGCACAAGTAAATGATTATTCAGATGCAAACTTTAAACTTATAAAACCTATCATTGAGCCTTATATTATTACATTCACACAAGCAAAAGCTGGTTTTAAAACCAACGTAAAAGAAACTGTGTTACATTGTGATATGAAAGCATCAACCTTGCAACTGATTAAACGATTAAAGAATGATTTAATAGTAGAGGGTAAAGAGGAGGTTATCTTAGCAGATACGGCAGTTAAATTGCAGTCTAAAATACATCAAATAAGTTCTGGAACTATTAAGTTTGAAAGTGGTAACTCTAAAGTTTTAGATTATTCTAAGGTACAATTTATTAAGAAATACTTTAAAGGCAAAAAGATAGCTATCTTTTACAAGTTTAAAGAAGAGTTAAACGCATTAAAGCATCTGTTTAAGGATGAATTAACAACGGAGTTAAACGAATTTAATGCAACTGACAAAAATATAGCTTTACAGTTTGTAAGTGGTAGAGAGGGCATCTCTTTAAAGATGGCTGATTGCTTGGTTGCATTTAATATTGATTTCTCTGCAACTACTTACTTTCAGTTTAAAGATAGGTTAACCACAAAAGAACGAACGGAGAATCATTTATACTGGATTTTTGCTAATGGTGGCATTGAGGAACATATTTATAGGGCAGTTCAGAATAAGAAAAGCTATACACTTAACATATTTAAAAAAGACTATGGCATCTAAAAGACAAACAAAAGTAATTAAGCAGTATGAAAAGAAAGGTTACTATGTGATAAACCTCATCAAAACAAATAAGAATGGCATTGCTGACTTGCTATGTTTAAAGGCTGGGCAAACACCTCTATTTATTGAAGTAAAAGAAGATAGTGATAGCGTTAAACCTCTGCAATATTACAGGAGGAAAGAGTTAATACGCTTAGGTTTTGAATCAATAATAATAGATAAATGATAAACTTTATAGAAAAAACAAACTACTGCGAAAGCAAGGGATATGATTTTAAAATACATAGAGAAAGCAAAGGAATAAGATGCGATCTTTACAAGGATGGTAAGTTTATCAAGAAAGGCACAAAGTATTTCAAAGACTGTGTTGATGCACAAAAAGAATGTTACTCACAGTTATACAAACACATAAAAAAACCTACTCGATAAAGTAGGTTTCTCTTTTTTATAATTCATTTATCTTGGTTTTTAAAATGCTTTCAATCCGTTGTAAACTATTTGCAGTTACAAAGGCAGTATCGCTATCATTGAGCCATACCTTTAAATCAATTATTGTTAGATAGTTTAAAGTAAATGTTTCTCGGGAGTTCCTACCCTGTACATTGAATATAATATCAATCCATTTATCACCTATCTCTTTCTGGAGGTTAAAACTTTGGTTAACATAGTGAGTATGGCAGTTTGTAAAATTATCTTTTATACTTGTTAACTCAAACTCATCAAACAAGTTTATTAATTTCTTTTGTATCATTAGTAAAAGTTTTTAAAGATTGAATTTAACATACTTACATTGTGTTCGCCAACATTAAAAGGTTGGTGTGTTGCATCGTTGTCATAAGGTGTCTTAATCTCCTTTATATTGCCTTTCTTATTGTACTTTATAAGTACGTCAGTATTTAACTTTTTCATATAAAAAATGTATTTGCGTAATAGCTTAAAAATATTACTAAGGTTATCAATCCAACTAAGCCTAAAGCAATAGTTAAAAAGATTAATGTGTTTTTGTACTCTTCTCTAATTTTCATCTTGTTTTAAAATTAATTGGTTAATATATCCAGAACGATTTTCAAAGCCAAAGACTTTGACACTTTCCTTTCTCGCTTTCTCCCAAGCTAAAGGACTTATTGTTATATTCTTTTTTATTGTTCTGCTCATCTTAAAAAGGCATTTTATTCATTCCTAACTCAAATTCAAGTACATCTATCTCAGTTTGCAAAACTCTATCTTTGTAATCAATCTTAATCTTTTTGCTTTTGATAGCACCTTGCAATTCATAAAGTTCCTCTAATCTATTCTCTTTGCTTTCCTTTTCACTTTTAACCTCCATTAACTGCTGGTTAATAATTGATTTGAATGCTTTGAAGTTGTGTGATCCGTACTCTTCCTTTACGATTTTTGCAACTGCTTTAGCAAGTTCAACTGCGTTTAAATCCATTTTTGCTACTGCTTTTTGTAATTTGTTCATTTGTTTTGATTTTAATTAAACTTATGCAAATATAGTAGTTATTTAATAACCACCAAAATATATTTGTATTATTTTAAAATTTTATTTACTTTTACAAAAACTAATATTATCAAATCCAAGATAAATAAACTTTACCAGGGCCATAACAAGTGGATCAATACTGCTTTGAAATTTGGTTGTAGCCGAGAAGATGCAGAGGACATTGTTGGGGATATGTATTTGACTATCACTAAGATGTTATCTAAAGGTTTAGATATATCTTATAAAGATGATATTAATTATTTCTATATTTATAAATGTTTGAAGTCTAATTACCTTCAGCTTTATAATAAAAGGAAAAAAGAAAATAGTATCTCATTAGATAATACTAATGAATTAATAGATGTGGATTATATTAATTATAACGAGGCTAATACGATTATTGAGGAGCAACTTGATAAGATGCATTGGTATAATAAAAAGGTGTTTAACCTCATCCAGAATGAATACAACATAACAGAGTTATCACGAAAGACTAAAATACCTTATCATTCTTTGTATAATACTTATAAAAATACTAAACAAAAGTTAATTAAAAGTATAATATGAAATTAGGTGATTTAATAGAACGTATCACATTTTATACTGGTATTAAATGGTTGGTTAAAAAGATATTTGGTGCTGACTGTGGATGTGATGAAAGGCAAGAGCAACTTAATGATATTGATTTATGGTAGAGGAATGGCAACAGATTAAAGTAAGAATAAAAGCAAATAGAAAGCTATTAAGGAATGATTATAAGGTAATGTGTAGATTGCATTCGGAAGTATTTAATCATCCATATAAAGAGCCTTGCATTTGTAATAAGCGAAATATAAGGAAGTGGATAAGTGATTTAGATAGTAAGTTGTTAAATTGAATATACAATACTTTTTTCAATTATGGATGGAAGAAAAAAAAACGGAGGAGCAAGAAAAGGAGCTGGTAGACCAACAAAGGCAGACGAGCAGAAAACAAATAATATCTTTTTATCAGCTTTAAAAAGAATACATAGTACAACAGAAGATGAAGAAACAAAGATTGTTTTTACTATGGAATTAATGCAAAGTGAAAGGGGTAAAATGTTTGTAGCTGAACATTTATTTGGTAAACCTAAAGAAATAAAAGATATCTCATTAAATAATGTTCCTGTTGTTGATATGTCTTTATGGAAGTAATTAGTCCAAATTTAACAGACTATCAAAAAGATATACTATTTTCTGATGCAAGATTTACAATAACTGAAGCATCAACAAAAGCTGGTAAGACTTACTCACATATTATTTGGTTATTTGGTAAAGCTAATGAATTAGAATCTGCAATAAATCATAATTATTGGTGGGTTGCTCCAGTTTATAATCAAGCTAAAATTGCATTTAAAAGGATGCGTCGGTATTTAGCAGCAACAGGATTGTATAAATTTAATGAATCAAACTTAATTATATATTGTCCAAATGGAGCGGAGTTACATTTTAAAACTGCTGAAAAACCAGATAATTTATATGGGGAAGATGTTTATGCGTGTGTATTTGATGAAGCACCAAGAGCAAGACCAGAAAGTTGGTATGCATTACGTTCAACATTATCATCAACCGAAGCACCTTGTAAATTGATTGGTAACTTTGGTGGTATTTCTAACTGGGTACACAAGCTAAAAGAGAAATCATTTAATGATAAAGAGTATCAGTATTTTAAAGTCACTTGCTGGGATGCAATAAGAGAGGGTATCTTATCAGAAAAAGAAGTGTTACAAGCTAAAAAAGATTTACCTACTAAAATATTTAAGGAACTTTACGAGGCAGAGCCATCAGAAGATGATGGTCAATTAATAAGCAATGAAAGTATACAAAAGTTGTTTAGCAATACACATTTAGAATCTGGTGTCAAATATATTACAGGAGATATTGCACGTTTAGGAAATGATAAAACAGTTGTCTATGTTTGGGATGGTTTAAAAGTTATTGATATACAATCTAAAAATGTAAGCAGAATAAATGAATCTGTTGAACTTATTAAAAAATTAAAAAACAAGTATAATATTAACAATCATAATATAATAGTTGATGAAGATGGTGTTGGTGGTGGTGTTGTTGATTATTTAAAGTGTCAAGGGTTTGTAAATAATTCAAGACCAATAAAAGTAAAAGGTGTTCTTGAAAATTTTACCAATCTTAAAACGCAATGCTATTATAAATTAGCTGAAATTATAAATCGCAATGAGATGTATGTAAATTGTGATGAGGAAGTTGAAAGAGTATTATCTGAGGAGTTGGAATGGGTAAGATTACCTAAAGAGATTGACACATCTAAAATAAGTTTAATAGGTAAAGACGAAGTAAAAAAACAAATAGGAAGATCGCCAGATTATTCAGATGCATTGATGATGCGTTGTTACTTTGAATTAAATAAAAACAAAGGCAAATACTTTGTTAGTTAAATAAAATACACCTAATTTTATAAAATAGCCTCGTTTTTTCATTATATAAGTATGAAAATCGAAATACAAGTACCAACAAGTTTAAACGAGGTTACACTTGGACAGTATCAGAAGTTTGTAAAGCTATCTGAAAACAATCCACAGGGTAACTTTCTTAGTGCAAAGATGATTGAAATCTTTTGTGGCATCAGTCTTAAAGACACCTACAAGCTAAAGGTTAGTTCAGTAGATGCTATTACTGATATTTTAAATAATTTGTTTACGGAAAACCCTAAACACATTGAAACATTTAATTTCAGAGGTCAAGAGTATGGCTTTATACCAGATTTGAATGAGATGTCTTTGGGTGAATACATTGACTTGGATAACAACATAAGCAAGTGGGATACAATGCACAATGCTATGAATGTGTTGTACAGACCAATTAAGCAAAAGGTAAAAGGTAAATACAATTTAGTGGAGTATGACACAAGCAATCCAGATAAAATGATTGATATGCCTTTAGCACCTGTTTTAGGTTCTATTTTTTTTTTTTACAATTTAGGGATAGAATTATCGAGGGATACGATACTCTCTTTGCCACAAGTGGAGGAGGATCGTTTACAAAAGAGGCACAGTTTGGACAAAAGTGGGGATGGTATAGTTCACTCTATGGACTCGCTAAAGGCGATATTACAAGATTTAAAGATATCACTAAACTAAATATACATCAATGCTTTATGATGTTATCGTTTGAAAAGGAGAAGTCAGAGTTGGATGCACAGAATATAAAAAGTAAGTTTTAAATGAAAGGATTTTACCAAGTTACTCAAGTTATAAAAGACCAATTGTTGGCAGATGTAAATGTGAATGCAGTAACATTTGGCGATATTACAAGAATTGATTTAAGTAAGCAGACAATGTTTCCTTTATCACATTTAATGGTTAATAGTGTAAGCAATGAGGATAGCATTTTAAGATTTAATCTGTCAATCTTATCAATGGATATAGTGAACGTTAGCAAGGAGGAAACGATTGATATATTCTTAGGTAATAACAATGAGCAAGACATACTTAACACACAGTTACAAGTGCAAAATAAATTGGTGCAAGTGTTGAGGGGGGGTGATTTGTATAGGCAGTTGTACCAATTAGATAGCACACCAACCTTTGAGCCTTTTTATGATAGGTTTGAAAACGAGTTGGCTGGTTGGTCAATGACGTTTGACATAATAATTCCTAATGATATTGAGATATGTTAGAGAATGTTGGCAAGGAGTTAAATTTATTTGGCAAGTATGTTGTTAGCCAATCAAGAGCCAACCTTACAAGGGGTAAAAAGAATGCGTCTAAAGACTTATGGAACAGTTTAAAGTATAATGTTAAGGTAAGTAAAAATAGCTTTGAGTTATCCTTTTTAATGGAGGAATACGGACTGTATCAAGACAAGGGGGTAAGTGGTATTAAAAAGAAATACAACACACCTTACAGTTATAAAGATAAGATGCCTCCTCCAAGAAAGTTAGATAAATGGATTGTTAGAAAAGGGATAGCACCAAGAGATAAAAATGGTAAGTTTATGAGTAGAAAAACTTTACAATTTTTAATTGCGAGGAGTATTTTTACAAAAGGTATCAAGCCGAGTTTATTTTTTACCAAGCCATTTAATAAAGCATTTAAAAACTTAGATAAAGATTTAGTTGATGCCTTTAGATTAGATGTAGAAAAGCTAATGTCAAACAGTATTAATAATAAATAGATATGGCAATAATTAACACACGAAGTCCTTTTTTTGTATCAATAACAGATAGTACTATTAGTTATGCTACATTAGATATTGAGATTTACGAGGGCAATAAAAATAATGATTATACTGGCACACCAGATTATGAGTTAAAGAAAACAAAGATAGGAAGCAATACAACTATTACTTTTGAGATTGCCGAGTTAATTAGGGATTTCTTAGAGATTGTTTTTAATGGCAGTTATGAAGATGCAAATGAGTTTTATGTTAGTAAGTGGGTGCGAACAGTTATTACAAGCTATGACGCAACAGATACACAACTATCACAAACTATTGATATTAATTTAGCTTTAAATGGATATAACTATTTTGAGGAGGGCAACACCTCACCAACTACAAGCACATTTATAAGCAATAGATTTGTGTTTGCTTTAGCTGATAATACATATTCAGTTCCATTTTATACTGGTAATGGTGGTCAAGTATCATTTAAAAAAGATGGTGAAGTGTTAAACACTTTTAATCTTACTGCATCTGATGAAAGCGAGGATCAGATTTTCCAATTAAATGTAAATGGTTTTGTCAATTATCAAAACTATGAGGAAAGGGTGCTATCAAATGCCAACGCAGTAGTTGAGCAAAGCAGTTGTTTAACAAGGTTTTTTGATGAGGTTTCTGTTGGGGATATTGATACCATAAGCGTTACAGGAGAGCCAGATATAAAAGTTATAACTATAAGTGAATGTAGGTATCAACCTTATAAGATAACATTTATAAATAAGTTTGGAGTGTTGCAAGATATGTTCTTTTTCAAAAAGGCAGTTGAAGCAATGACAACAAAAAGAGAAACGTATAAAGGCACAACAATAAACAATGGTACTTATTCGATTTCAGACCATACAAAAAGAGATTTCAACATTCAAGCTAATGAAACGATTAAGCTATCCTCTGGTTATTTAAACGAGGAATACAACGAAGTGTTTAAGCAAATGATGTTGAGCGAAAAGATATGGCTAACTGATGAGAATGATAATGTATTACCAATTAATATAAAGACATCATCAATTAATTATAAGACAAGTTTAAATGATAAGTTAGTTGAGTACATAATTGACTTTGATAGGAGTTACAATGTTATAAATAATGTAAGGTAATGCAAGATATACAACTTTATATTGAGGGCGAACGAGTTGATATGTTTAAGGATGAAAGCGTTGTGTTAACGCAAACGATCCAAAATATAAAAGACATTGGTAAGGTGTTTACGGATTTTACCAAGACTTTCACGATACCATCAAGTAAAACCAATAACAAAATATTTAAACATTATTACAACTTTGATATTGTCAATGGGTATGATGCAAGGGTAAGAAGTTCGGCAGTTATAGAGTTAAACAATTTAAGATTTAAAGAGGGTAGGATAAAATTAGAGGGTGTTACCTTAAAAGATAGTTTGCCTAATACTTATAAAATTACATTCTTTGGAAATACTGTAACATTAAAAGAGTTATTAGGTGAGGACAATTTACAAGCATTAAGTGATTTAACGAGTTTAAACCAACTTTATGATGCAACTAATGTAAGACAAGGATTACAGAAAAACGTTGCCACAAATGATAATGTAATAGTACCGTTAATAACACACACAGATAGATTGTTTTTTGATAGTGGCTCAGATGTTGCAGACACAGGTAACTTATCTTATAATTCTGGTACAATAAAAGGTTGTAGGTATAGCCAATTGAAGTATGCAATTAGGTTGCACAAAATAATTGAAGCAATTGAAACAAGGTATAATATAACCTTTAGCAATGATTTCTTTAATAGTGGCAATGAACATTATTACAATTTGTTTATGTGGTTGCATAGGAAAAAAGGAGACGTTGAAAATTTAAGTGGCAACAATCAAGCCTTAATTGATAGCTTTACTCCCGGCAATGTTGATACTGGTACAGGTACACAAATGGTAAGTAGTTCAACTCTTTGGCTATATGGCACAGAATCAAACTATATGCAATTTGATTTAATATTTAACACATCAGCTACAACCGAATACACAGTAATAGTAATAAATAATGGAGTACAAATTTATAGGGATAAGATAACACCAGTATCAAACGCTAACACAACAATTAGCCTAACTGATAGAGGTGGAAGTTATAATATTTATATTGAGGCTGATAGTGTAATTGTTTATAATAAAATAGAGTGGTTTATAAGATATGAAACTGGTGGAAGTTCAAACTTTCCTGTTATTAATACCATGACTTACACGATTACAAACTACACATTTGCAAATACTTTCTTGTTTGATATTACACAACAGATGCCAAAGATTAAAACGTTGGACTTTTTAACTGGTTTGTTTAAGATGTTTAACCTTACTGCTTTTTTTGAAGATGATGTTATCGTTGTAAAGACGTTAGATGCCTTTTATAGTGGTGGAGGCTCTTATGATATTACTAAATACTTAGATATTAACAGTAGTTCGGTTGATGCTGCTTTGCCATACAAGGAAATCAATTTTAAACACGAGGACACAAAGACTTTTTTAGCTGCTCAACACGAGCAAATCGTGGGTAAAGTTTGGGGTGAAACAGAATACACACAATTAAAAGATGGTGTTACCAATTTAGATGGCTCAATTTATACTATTAAAACACCATTTGCACAAGCTAAATATGAAAGGTTGTTAGATGTTTCAAACGGATCAACAACTCCTTTGCAAGTGGGTTATTTTACAGACGATAACCAAGAGCCTTATATTGGTAAACCTTTGTTATTTTATCCTATTAAAACATTTGGTAATATGTCTTTTATTAATTCAGATAGTTCAGCACAAAACTTAACATCTTTTATAGTACCAAGCAATAGCGTAGCATTAGATAGTGCCACAAGCAAAGAAAATATGAACTTCTTTAATGAGGTGAATGAGTACACATTTGATGAAACATTTACAGACACATTATTTGAAAAGTATTATAGTAATTACATTACAGATATATTTGATGCAAGTAACAGGATAACCAAAGTAAGTGCCTATCTACCATTGAGAATACTACTTAACTTTACGTTAGCAGATAGATTTGTAATGCGTGGACATAGTTATAAAATTAATTCGATTAAGACCAATTTAAAAACTGGTAAATCAGAAATAGAGTTACTAAATGATTAAACATATTTTAGAATTATTAAAACAAACAGATTGCAAAGATGAGTTGGTGCAATTGGCTAAGGGTAAAAACAAGTTGCCACAAACGTTTAAAGAATTAATTAAGAGAGAATGGAAAAAATAATAATTGATTTAGAGGCTAAAACTGATAAGGCAGTTAAAGGTATTGAAAAGGTTGCAAAAGAAGTACAAGAACTTAACAAGGAGGTTGTCAGTTCTAATAAAGATACTGCCAAAAGTTTAAAAGGAGTTGAAAAGGCATCAAAGTTAGCAGCTGGAGGAATTAAGGCAATAGGTACAACTTTAAAAGCTATTGGTATAGGTTTAGTGATTTCAGCATTAGCATCTTTAAAAGATTTGTTTAGCCAAAATCAAAAGGTTGTTGATGTGTTTAACGTTGCCTTTGAAACACTTGGTCAGTTAGTAAGCCAAACAGTTAACGCATTTACAGATATCTATAATGAGTTAACCAAAACATCAGACCAGTTTGACGCACTTGGAAAAGTTATTGGAGGTCTTACAACTATTTATATGACACCTTTAAAACTTGCTTTTTATGGTATTAAGTTAGCAGTTCAAGAGGCAATGTTAGCTTGGGAGCAATCGTTTTTTGGTGGCAAGGATAAGGAAACAATAAAAGAATTAAACTTATCTATTTTAGAAACTAAAGATAATATTATAAGCGTTGGCGAAGATGCAGTACAAGCTGGAAAAGATGTTGTTAATAATTTTGGTGAAGCTATTACAGAGGTTGTTGATGGTAGTAAAGTTGTTGTAAAAGAACTTGGAGAAGTAAGTGTTAAGGCGGCAATTCAAACTGCAAAGGCTAACAATGAGATACAAAAGTCAGCAGAATTAGCAGCAGCAAGACAAGGTTTAATATTTGAAAAGTTTGACAGACAAGCAGAAAAACTAAGGCAAGTAAGAGATGAAGAACGTAACTCAATAGAGGAAAGGAAAAAGGCAAATGATGCTTTATTAGTTGAAATTGATAAAGCAGAACAAGCATCACTTGCTCAAGCACAGTTACAACTATCTATTGCTAATGCAAACTTAGCTAAAGATAAAGACAACGTTGAGTTTAAGGTTGCACAAATTGAAGCTACCAGAGAATTGGCAGCAGTACAAGCACAATTTGAGGGGATAAGGTCAGAGCAATTAGCTAATGATTTAGCTTTAAGTAAAGAGTTAACAGAAATAGATAAGACAAGGGCAGAAAGTCAATCTAAAATAGCCAATGATAAAAAAAGATTTAATGCAGAGCAAATTGATGATGAACTTTTAAGATTAGAAAAGTTAAAAGAGATAGCTGCCTTAGAGCAAGAGCAAGAGCAAATAAGATTACAAGCATTAATTGACAATGAGAATGCTGGTACACAAGCAAAGATTGATGCACAAATAGCTTTAGATGAATTTAACGAGCAATCAAGGCAAACAAATATTACAAGGGATCAAGAGATTGCAACTGCTGAAATAAAAATAGAAGAGGAAAAAAGAAATGCAAGAAGTCAAACACTTAATAATTTAGTATCAATTGCTGGTGCTGAAACTGCAATAGGTAAAGCAGCCTTAATTGCTAAACAAATATTAATGGCTAAGGAGTTGGTAATGGAAGTTAGTAAAACTATTTCTTTTGCAACACAAGCATCAGCAAGGTCAGCAGTTGCAATGGCAGAGGGTTCTGCTCAAACTGCTAAGATTGGTTTTCCTCAAAATATACCTATGTTAATTGGATATGCTGCTCAAGCAGTTGGTATTTTTTCAGCAATTAAATCAGCTACATCAAAAGCAAAGGTTTCTGCTCCTCCTCAGCCAAGTATACCAACACCATCAGCAACACCAACACCGTCAAGTGTTCCTCCATCGTTTAACGTTGTTGGAGGTGGTGCTACAAATCAATTAGCAGAGGCAATTGGTGGACAATCTCAACAACCAGTACAAGCGTATGTTGTAGCTAACGATGTAACAACATCACAGAGTTTAGATAGAAATATTGTTGAGGGTGCATCAATTTAAAAATGCAAAATAATAATATTAAATCATTATATAAATATGAGAATAGTTGAATTAGTTTTAGATGATAAAGATGCCATTGGTGTTGAGGCAATTTCAGTAGTTTCTGATCCAGCAATTGAAAGTGATTTTATCGCTTTAAATAGTCAAGAAATTAAACTTGCTGAAATAAACAAAGAAAAAAGGTTGTTAATGGGTGCTTTATTGATACCAAAAAAACCTATTTACAGACGAAATAAAGACGATGAGTATTATATCTATTTCTCAAAAGATACCATTGTAAAAGCGTCTCAAATGTATTTGCAAAATGGCAATCAATCACAGTCAACTTTGGAACACGAGCAAGAGTTAAAAGGCTTAACCCTTGTTGAAAGTTGGATAGTAGATGACAAAGATAAAGATAAAACTGCTTTGTATGGTTTAGATGTTCCAGTTGGTACGTGGATGGGTAGTGTAAAGGTTGATAATGATGATATTTGGAATGACTATGTAAAGACTGGCAAGGTAAAAGGATTTAGTATTGAGGGGTATTTTGCTGATAAGATTGAGCAATCAACTGATACAAGGTCAGAAGATGAAAAGCTATTGGATGAACTTTTAAAAATACTAAATGAGTAGAACAAGCAAAACAACATATTGCAAGTGTTTAAACAAGTACACAGTAAAGGAATGTGATAAGAAAGATTGCAAAGCACCTTACTACTGGAAACACAATATAGGCAAGACCAGAAAAAAAAGTTAAAACGAAAATGCAAAATTTAATAAATAAATAATTATATAAGTATGAATGCAAAAGACCAATTAAATAAAGTTAAAGCATTGCTTGGTTTACAAGTTAAACTTGAGCAAATGAAATTAGACAACGGAGCATTATTTGAGGCTGAGGTGTTTGAAGCTGGGCAAGAAGTTTTTGTGATCGCAGATGATGAGAAAGTTGCAGTACCAGTTGGTGAGTACACTACCGAAGAGGGGCAAATGATTGTTGTGGCAGAAGAGGGTGTTATCGCTGAAGTAAAAGAGGCATCATCAGAAGAAGAGCAACCAGAGGCACAAGCAGAAGTTGTTGAGGAAGAGGAAATGTCAGAAGAAAAGGCATCACCTAAAAAAATTGTTAAGTCAATTAGCGAGGAGCAGTTTTTTTCAGAGATAGAAAAGTTAAGAGAGGAAATCTCAAATTTAAAACTTTCATTACAACCTAAAGAGGAAGTAAAAGAAGTTGAAAAAGAGGTTGAGTTATCATCTCAAGAAGAGGTTGAGGGTATTATCCACAACCCAGAAGTAAAAGCAGAAAAAAGAGAGTTGCACCTTTACTCTCAAAAAAGAAAGGTGTCAACTTTAGATAGAATATTTAACACATTAAACAAGTAAAAAAATGGCAACAAGTACAAGTATAACAAGCACTTATGCTGGGGAATTCGCTGGTAAATATGTATCAGCAGCGTTATTTAGTGGTAACACAATCGCAAATGGCTTAATTGAGGTTAAACCAAACATTAAGTACAAAGAAGTATTAAAAAGATTAGATTTAGGAGCATTAACACAAGATAACGATTGTGATTTCTCTGATAACTCAACAGTTACTTTAACTGAAAGAATTATAGAGCCTAAAGCGTTAAAAGTAAATTTAGAACTTTGTAAAGAGCCATTTAGGTCTGATTGGGAGGCTGAGTCAATGGGTTTTTCTGCTCACGATAATTTACCTAAAAACTTTTCTGATTATTTTATTGCTTTAATTTCTGCAAAGATTGCTCAAAAGACTGAGGAAGATATTTGGAGTGGAACAGAGGCAAATGGTGCTTTTGATGGTTTCTCTACTTTATTAGCAGCAGATACTGATTTACCAGCAGCACAAAAAATAACAGGAACAACTATTGACGCATCAAATGTAGTTGACGAATTAGGAAAAGTTGTTGATGCTTTACCAAAGTCAATTTATGGAGCAGATGATTTATTTTTGTATGTTTCGCAAAACATTTGGAGAGCCTACAAGCGTTCTTTGGGTGGATTTGGTACTCAAGGTTTAGGAGCAAATGGTGTTAACGCACAAGGGAACAACCAAGACTTAACAATTCAATATTTTGATGGTGTTAAGATTGTATGTGCTAATGGTTTAGCAAATGATGTAATGATTGCAGCAACTAAATCAAACTTATTCTTTGGAACTGGTTTATTATCTGACCACAACGAAGTTAAGGTATTAGATATGGCTGATACTTTAGGTGATGAAAATGTACGTTTCATTATGAAGTACACAGCAGCAGTTCAATACTCAATTGTTGAGGACATTGTAACTTACGGAATATAAATAGTTATTAATCATAATATAAAAAAGGTAGGTGGCTAAAGTCTATCTACCTTTTTTTATTTTAAAAAATATATAGAAATGGCGTGTTTATTAACAACAGGGAGAAAGCTACCTTGTAAAAAAAGTGTAGGAGGCTTAAAGAATATTTACTTTTTGGATTACGATCCATCTGTGTTTACTGTTACTACTGGAGAAATTGAGGAAATTGATGCAACAGCAGTAGCGTTCAAATACGAGATAAAAGGAAATAGCAGTTTAGAAACAACAATAAATAGTAGTAGAGAAACAGGTACAACTTTTTACCAAAGTGCTTTAAATCTTACTTTGACTTTTTTAGACCAAGCAACACAACAAGAAATACAGATACTTGCATCAGCAAGACCACATATAGTTGTAGAGGATTACAATGGTAACTTTATTTTAGTAGGTTATGAGAATGGATGTGATGTGAATGGTGGTACAATTGTAACTGGTTCTGGAATGGGTGAGATGAGTGGTTTTACCTTGACTTTCGAAGCAAAGGAAACAGTTGCACCTATCTTTTTTGATGCTCCAGCTATTACAGATTTCATAGATTTAGTATCTGCAACAAATATCGATCCAGCATAGTTTTGTTTTAGTTTTTAATTTTGATTTTAGGGTAGCTTTTAAAAAGGCTACCTTTTTTTTTACACAAAAAATAAAATAGGGTGTTTTTTTCATTATATAGGTATGAAGTATTTAACACCTACATCTGATAACCAAACATTGCAAGTTATTCCACGAATTTACACAACTGGTGTATCTATTTCGTTAAGAGATGATACAAGTGATGAGGTTGTATTTTTGTACCCAGATGCAGACGTAAATGGTAACTATTTAGACTTAACAACATCTTTTACTTTGGTAGAGGGTAGGTATTATGATTTAAAAGTTTACTCAATTGATTATGCAGTTAGGGTGTTAAATAATAATGGTACTATTGAAAGCATTGAGTGTTTAGGTAGTGATGAGGATAAATCAATTATTTATAGAGATAAGATTTTTTGCACATCACAAGAAATTAACCAATTAAACAACAAATATTACTCTGTTAATGGTACTGCAAATCAATTTATAGAACTATGAGCAAACGCATAAACAATTTTAGGGGCAACAATCAAAAGACTAAAAAAAAGTCTGCTATAAGCGTTGTTAGCTTATCAAGTTACACAACACCAGAGATTATTGAAACAAATAACAAAGAGTGGGTTGAGTTTGGTGCTGATAATAACTTTTTTCAATATTTAATTGACAGATTTAATGGCTCAACCACAAATGGAGCAGTTATAAATGGTATAGCACAACTTGTTTATGGTAGAGGTTTATCAGCTACCAATAGTGCAAGAAAGCCAGAGCAATATGCTAAAATGATATCATTATTTAAAAAGGATGATGTTAGAAAGTTAGCCTATGACTTAAAGTTATTTGGGCAATGTTCTATGCAAGTGATTTATGCTAAGAATAAAAGAACTATTGAAAAAGTAGAACATTTTCCAGTTGAAACATTAAGAGCAGAGAAATGTAGTGCTGATGATAAGCAAATACAAGCATATTATTACCATCCTAATTGGCAAGAGATAAAGCCAAGCGATAAACCTACAAGAATTGATGCTTTTGGTGTTAAAAAGACACCAGCTAATATTGAGATACTTTATATTAAGCCTTATACTGCTGGTATGTACTATTATAGTACACCAGATTATCAAGGTGGGTTGCAATACGCTGAACTTGAGGAGGAAATATCAAATTATCACTTAAATAACATTATGAATGGTTTAGCACCAAGTATGCTAATAAATTTCAATAATGGAGTGCCAGACCAACAAAAAAGGGAAGAATTAGAGCGAAGTATTTACAAAAAGTTTAGTGGTTCATCAAATGCTGGTAAATTTATACTTGCTTTTAATGATGATAAAGACAGTCAAGCAGATATTAACCCTGTGCAACTATCTGATGCACATAATCAGTATCAATTCCTATCAGATGAGAGCCAAAGCAAGATTATGGTGGCTCATAGGGTTGTTTCTCCTATGTTATTGGGTATAAAAGATAATACTGGATTCGGAAACAATGCAGAAGAGTTAAAAAATGGCTCAATTATGATGCAGAATTTAGTTGCAACACCATTTCAAGACTTACTAATCGATGCTTTTGACCAAGTATTAGCCTATAATGGCATCAGTTTAAACCTTTATTTTAAGACTTTACAACCATTACAATTTATTGACTTGGAGAATGTGCAAGACCAAGAGACAAGAGAAGAGGAAACAGGGGTGAAAATGGCTAAAATGCTTGATAGAATTGATGAATTTGGAGAAGAAGAGGACTTGGAAAACTGGGAATTGATAGACGAAAGAAAGGTTGACTATGATAAAGAGGATGAATTAAACGCAGAATTAGAGAAATTAAACAATCCAAGCCTATTATCTAAGGTTTACAAGTTTTTAAGCACAGGAACTGCAAGACCAAACGCAAAAAGTTCACAAGATGGTGAAGCAAAAGGCTATCAATATAAAGTAAGGTATCAATACGCACCTTTAACCTTTAGCGAAAACAGTAGAGAGTTTTGTAAAAAGATGGTTAAGGCTAAAAAGATATATCGAAAAGAAGATATTGATATGATGAGTAAATTACCAGTTAATAAAGGATGGGGAGCAGAGGGTGCTGATACTTATGATATATGGCTATATAAAGGTGGAGGTGATTGCCATCATTATTGGATGCGAAAAACGTATAGAGCAAAAGGTGTTAAGCCAGATGCAAAAAATCCTAATGCAGAGGTGAGTGTAAACAAAGCTAAAAAAGAGGGGTTTAATCCTATCGTAAATGATAAAAAAGTGGCTAAAAGACCAACGGATATGCCATACAACGGATTTTTACCAACTAATAAAAGATTTAACTAATGGCTAAAGCATTTATAACAAGGGAGCAACTCGTTAAAAATACAATCATTGATGGTAACGTTGATACTGATAAGTTTTTACAATTTATAAAGATTGCTCAAGAGATACACATCCAAAACTATTTAGGTACACAACTTTATTTAAAGATTTCAAATGATGTTGATAATAATACATTAACAGGTGATTATTTGCAATTGGTTACGGATTATATTCAACCAATGTTAATACACTATGCAATGGTTGATTATTTGCCATTTGCAGCCTATCAAATAAAAAATGGTGGAGTGTTTAAACATAGATCCGAAAACGCTGAAACACCAAGTAAAGACGAGGTTGATTTTTTAGTACAAAAGTATAGGGATTTTGCAGAATATTACACAAGGAGGTTCGTAGATTTTATGTGCTTTGATAATAATAAGTTTCCAGAGTATAACGATAACCAAGATTCAGACGTAAGACCAGACAAAGACACAAACATATCAAGATGGGTACTTTAAGAAAAAAAACGTATAAGCCAAAGGATAAAAATATAGTTAAGCTAAGTGCTTATCTAACAAAAAAAGATAAAAATGGCAAATAATATAAATTGGGGTAAAATATACGAAACATCATATTGGGGTGTTGGTGTTACAACCAATACAATAAGCTGGGGTAAGATATACGAAGATTTAGCTGATAGTGGAACTGCAATAACGCAATATTATGAGGATAGAGTGTTGACAGATGGTGGTGTTGTTGAGGCTATTAATTGTGTAAATGATGCGAGTTGGAATACAGACGATAAAAACTGGGCATATTTAGTAAGAGTAACAAATGACAATGGAGTTGTAGAGGCTTTTGATTGTATAAACATAATATAAAATAAATAAAAATGAGTACACCAAGTATAGCATTAATACCAAGTGGTTATAAAGAGGGGTTATTATATAGCCAACTACCAATAAATGGGGATGGAGATTTAGACTTTGCAAGAACAACTATTGCAAATAGAGTAAACGAGCAAGGAGTGAATGAAGAAATGGCAGTTAACATGCCAAGATTAGATTATTCTGAGGGTGGTTGCCCTGTTTTATTATTAGAGCCAAGTAGAAAAAACCTTTTTTTAAATTCAGAGGTAGGAGTAACACAATCAATTACAGTAGTAAGTGGTGTTGATTATGCAGTAAGTTTTAGTGGAAATGGTAGTATTACTTTTAGTGGTGGTGCAAGTGGAACATTAAATGGCACAGGCTCAACTGCAACTGATAGAGTAAGTCAAATTGTAACAACATCATCAACATCTGTTACTTGTACAATTAGTGGGACAGTTGAATATGTAAATTTTGAAATAAACACAGATGATAGTTCAGTTGTTGTTAGTACATCTTGGATAGAAACTAACGGAACAATAGAAACAAGGGCAAAAGATATTTCAACTAAAACGGGTTTACAAAATTATATTAATTCAAGCGAGGGAACTTTTTATTTTTATGGTAAGGCTTTAGCTGATTCAAGTAATACCAGATATATTTCTTTATCTGATAATTCTAATAATAACTTTATTCAAATAAGAATAAGCAATTCAAATGTGTTACAAGTTAGAACATTTAAAGGAGGTGGTGGATTAGAGTCTATTTCAAGCACATCTACAAATACTTTAAACTATTATAAATGTGCTATTGTTTGGGATGATACTAAACTTGCTTTTTTTGTAAATGGTATTAAGATTCAAGAAAAATCAGTTGACAATAGTTATCCTATTAATACTTTAGATACCCTAACTTTTAACAATGGATTTGTTGTTGGTGGTTCTAATTATGAGGGCAAGGTAAAAGAATTTGAAGTTTATACAACTGCATACACAGATAGTGAAGCAATAGATTTAACAACAATATAAAATTATGGCAAAGATAGGTAAATACGAGTTTGATAGTTTAGAACAAGCAAACACAAAGATTAATGCATTAGGTGAAGAACATAATCACACTATTGTAAAGTTAGGGAATATTGTATTAGAGCAAGGAGAATATGATGAAGAGGGTAACGTTGTAGTTGAGCCTGTTTACTCTACTAAATATTCAGTTGATGTTATGTGGATAGGCATAGAAAGCCATCCTTACGGTTGGGCAACAAAGTCTGTTGATGTAGATAGTGAGGGAGTACACAAATTTGCTGGTGTTAATTACCAAGATAATAAGATGTAATGAACGCAACACCTCATTCAGTAATTGGTTACTCAGTTATAAAGCTAATAGGCAGTAATCCTTTGGGGTGCCTATTAGCTTTTGGTAGTCATTTACTCGCAGATTATATTGGAGAGGCTAAAGGGATAGTTACAACTAAACAAAGGATTATATTTGATATTATACCAACTATAATTCTATTTATATCTGCTTATTTATTTGGTGGTGCAAGTGAGGTTTGGATGGTTCTTTTAGGTAGTATCTTTGGCAATCTGCCAGACTTAATTGATAAGAAAATGTATTTAACAATATTGTTTCCAAGTAAATTTAAAGTAACAAATTACCTACACAAACAAAAAGTAGTATTTACACCTAAACCAAGCATTACAAGAAAATTAGGTTATGCTTTGGTATTAATAACAATAACAAATTTAATATGAAAAATAGAATAGTAAAAAGTTGGAAAACAAGTGTAATTGGTTTAATTGCTCTTTTAGGTTTAGCTTACAAAGCATATACAAGTGGAGGTTTTGAAGTTTCGGATTTCTTGCTTTTAGTTGTTGGTGTTGGCTTTATTGCTAAAAAAGAAAAACAATCTTTTAAAAACCAAAGTAAAACAGTTGATCCAGATAGAGAGTACCCAAATGAAAGAGGTTAAAATAATATTATTTATATTTTGCATTATTTTAATAGTATGTAATTACAGTATTTGTGATTACTTTTATTATAATGAAGAGATAAAAAATATTAAAAATTGGTGGAAACTAAAATCAATTATATACGGAATTATAATGATGACTTTATTTTATGCTTCACTAATTAACACCAAAGGGTTACTAAAATTTGTGTTAAGTATTGGATTGGGTTTTTGCATTTCAAACGTAATAGACAAAGTATTTTTTAATGTTTTAGAATTTAAATACAATGATATTATAATGATAATTTTAACTTTCTGCTTTGCTGCATTAGATTATTTAAAATATAGAAAGAAATGAGTAACCAAACTAATAAAGAGTTATTAGAATTAGTTTTAATACAAACTAAAGAAAACGCAAAAAATCAGTTAAACTTTGCTGGAAAAGTAAGTACGTTTATGAATGAGCAAAGAGGTGTTAATCAAAATCAAAATATTTTTAACGCTGAAATAAAAGGTTATTTAGAGAGTAATTCTAAAACAAATCAAAAAGGTTTAGTTGAGCAAGTAAAAGTTAACACCTACGAAATAAACGAAATAAAAACAGAAAAGAAAGTTGATAAAGCAAAAATTGGAGTTATTGGTGTTATTGTTGGCGCTATCTTAACTTTTGTATCTAAAATATTTTTTTAACTATGAGCCTAAATAAAGAACAGTTTGAATTTACTAAAGATGTAGCATCATTAATTGTTTACGCTAACTTATTAGGTATTGATTTAACCTTTGGAGAGGCTCACAGGACAAATAGCCAAGTATTACTAAACTTTTTTGGTTATAAGGTTGTAAAAGGTGGGATTTTAGGTATAAAGTTAGTTAAAAGTAAAAAGTTAAGCAAAACTTTAAAAAGCAACCATCTTAAACGTTTGGCAGTAGATTTTAACTTTTTTATAAATGGTAAGTTAACTTATGATAAACACAATTTAGCTGAACTTGGTAGATTCTGGGAAAGCCTAAACCCTAAAAATAGATGGGGAGGCAATTTTAAATCGTTTACAGATACACCACATTTTGAAAGAAACATATAATGAAAAGTAAATTATTTTTTTTTAGCATTATACTTATTTTGTTTGCTAATTGTAGAACTAAAAAAGTTGTTACAGAATATAAAGAGGTTGTTAAAAGGGATAGTATTTTTGTAACAAAAGAGAAACTTGTTGTAAAAAGATTTACTGATACTTTAACAATAAAAAAGCCTTGTGATAGTGTTGGCAA
>Ga0206128_1001180_pt1 | contig 27114 bp, 18 predicted proteins | sample Helgoland_Spring_7_FD_148601 | JGI IMG/M metagenome (GOLD analysis project Ga0206128, IMG submission 148601) | Pelagic subsurface seawater microbial communities from Kabeltonne, Helgoland, North Sea - Helgoland_Spring_Bloom_20160426_1 | ecosystem: Environmental > Aquatic > Marine > Epipelagic ... | reverse complement strand
GAAGATGGGCAGACGGCTCGCCTGTTCCTTGCCTGAGCGACCACCGGTGTTATTATGTGCACGCTATCTCGATATGTACAAACAGAAAACGAGCTGACCGGCCGTCGCCACTCTTGCTGCACCACGGCGCAGTGCGTGCCACAACACGCACTCTCCTCTATGCTACCGTCCACTCCCCCTATTAGCAACATGGCAGAAATCGAGCAACGGTGCAGCACGCTGCGGTTCCTGTCTACCACAGTGGCCGCTGGCCACGGGGAATTCATAACCAACACATTCTTTTCCAAGGCACAGATGTGTGTTAGCAGCTCCTTCCAGGTCCTAGAGGATGCCACATTCTTGGTCACTGCCGCCACTATACGGCTCGAGCCGGTCTCCGCCGCTACTCTGGACGAGCAGCCCCATGGGTACCCCGAACCGAAAAAAATATTTGGAGCGAAACCAAAGCAGCGCAGCCAAACGGACCACGGGCACCTCCGTGACAGCGCCCTTGGGGTGCTGCAGCGCACTCACACCGCCGAGGAGCTCGACAAGGTGGTTGTCGTTGGCGTTGCCGTCCGTGATCAGGGTACAGCCAGCCAAGTTCAAGCTGGTCAGAACTGGGGGTCCCGGAAGGTGCCCGAGCCCCGCGTTGGCGCGCCTGTCTCGCGCACAGCTGCCCTGTCATGGAACCGGTGGAAGGCCGCTGAGCCGGGCAAGACGGCTTTTGTGGGCTTTAGCCGCGAAAAAACGCACTACGCATTTGTACCCTGCGTCACCTACGAGCACGCCGTGAACGAGACTACAAGCGCCCGGACGTTCCCGGGTCTTACCAATGTGCGCGTTGTTGTGGTATGCCCGTCTACGCCGGGCGCGAGCTGTAGCCTGTCGACATGTATGAACGGTTGCACTGTCTGGAGGGTGCCCACAGAGTCGGAATAAAATGATTGGGAACAATGTGAATTAATATTAAATTGAACCGCTGCAACTGAACAGTTCGATGCAGAGCGGAAAAACTTTTATTAGTTCATATTATGACTTGCAGATTCGGATACAATCTTGTTTGTTGCGAGATGCTGATCGAACGTGTAGTGCCCACCAATGAAGAGCGTGCAGTGGTCTTTGCATAGATATGCCATTGATGCAGATCTTTGGTTATTGTCGTACGTGTAGAGACACCCTTCTCTGTCCGAATACGGTTTGCCACATTTGCACGTGGGGCGCTTGGCGATCGCGACGGATGATTTGCACGCAGCACACACAGACACGTCACTAAGCAGCGTCGTGGCGGCGAACTCGTCGCATATGTAACAACACGACATCGTTTTGCCCGATATTTTTACCTGCTGCGAAGCCATGTTGACAGAGAACACTGAAAACAGCTTACAAGAATTGCATGCCATTACGGGTGTGCCCGCGGTGTCAATGCTGGACACCACACCAATCGTACGTTTCGTGATTCGGACGAGGTTGGGAATGAGCGACCGGAACGTAAAACAATTGGCACAGATATTCGTGTACACCGGAGAGCGCCGCTTTATCTGCCCGCTGCCGGCGCATTCCACTCGTACAGTCAACCGCCTTTGCTGCGTCTTGACACAGATAAACAATATAGACCAGTCGCGGTCCGACAGGACGGGGAGCTTGACCTTGATTCCTTTGGTTCGGAATAGGATATTAATCGGCAATATTGCACGGAACGCGACAGACACTGCATGTTCGCTGCACCCGGCACGCAGCAGCAGTTCTTTGTGGACGCATGCACCGGGTGGCCCAGCGAGTACGAGCTGTACGACGGCACTTATCTCGTCTACATTCAACGATGACGTAACACGCCCGGGCAATTTCCGAGATGTGTTCAGCTCTGTACACAGCGCGTCGAACACCAGCGCACACGAGAATCGTTGCACGTCTCTGACGCGCTTGCGTCTGCTGATATGCCCGATGTATGGCTGCAGTCCGGCGAGGTAGTGTGTGTATTTGATAGGGCACTGCTTGAGAGAGCGTACAAGCACAGACGACTGGTATGTACAGCCGGAAATAAACCGACTGATCGTATCCACGATGTTACGAGACGTTTTTCCATCGATATACTCGAGGCACAGGTGTTCTGTCGACATTGCATACAACTCGCACCGACGCATGTAATTGTCGTCCGTTGGAACAGCGTCTTCGGGGAGCACAGCAAGCAGCGCTGACAGTAACACATCACGAACGAGTGGCTGCAGCACACGGTCTTTGGATGCGAGAACCATATGATCGGCAATGTGTCGTGCAGACGGAGGCATGTGCCCGCCTTTGGACAAGAACTTGGTGATTTCTACCGTGTTCTTAATCTTGTCCGGACTCGGGTGCCAGACGTGCACGACATTGGCATGCCACCTCTTGTAGTAGGTATAGTAGAGTGGGTACTCGGTGTTCTGCTCCGGGGCAAGCCGCCTCGCATACACATCAGACAGATCGTCTGTATCAACCATCCGCGCGTTAATAAGAGGTATGTGCATGTCAATATATGTCTGGATGCTGCGCTGAATCCGTTTTGACGTCGTGTCCAGCAAAGCACGCGAGATGTATTTTACCCGTTTAATCACGACGTCGTGAATGCTATGACCATTCTGAAGACACCTGCCGACAGAAGGATCCATTGCAAAATCCTGGAATTCTGCACGGTTTGGAAACAGCCGCGACAGACGATGAATAACCAACTCACCTTCTGTCCTGTCGCGGCTCAGCATAAAAAATGCTGTTGTGGCCATACAATCCGGCTCTGGTCAATATAAAACTGTTTCGTGTTCGGGTTGTATTTGACGCTGACCATACCCGTAATGCCTACGACGGCAACACTGGAGATAATGCTGTGTGCGGACTGGCTGATCCCAACCACGCTGCGGATGTAGCCACCGGGTACGTCGACTAGGTTCTGCAACGGCGGCACACAAATGATATCCCGTCCGATCTGCTGACGTGGGTTCGCAATCAGACTTTCCCACGCCAACAATAGCGAGTGGATCTCGCATCGAATGCACAGCAGGCAAAATGGCGGCGATGGCATCTCAAACGGCTCGTTTTTGTCGAACAGGTCTTGCTGCGCAGGCGTCAGATAGGCGTGCAAACATCCCTGATTGCCACTGTATCTACGAGCCTCACATTCGTCGCCCGCCGAGCACATCGGGACACCGGGCCGCCCCCACACCAGCTGGTCGGAATCATGGCTCGCGTACGAAACAGGAATAAATGGCGCATGGGGTGTATCTGCTGGTGCAGATGCAAAGTTGCTGCAGGATGCGAGTGCATTTTGCCATGACGCTTTGATTGTTTGTACGGGTGTGTCCAGAACAAGACCACACCGTATCACCGGATACGTGTCGGCAAAAATGTGACTGTCGGTAAAGCGCTTTAACAAAATTCGTACGGACGGAACCATGTGTGCCGCAGATTTATAGGTAGGAGTGTCGGGCTGCTCTTCAAGGATGACATGCCTTCGTGCACCTCGGAACGTCTTAAGGCCGAGACCATTAATCTCAGGGGGTTTTTTAGCTATCGTGAATGAGTAGTACACGAGATCTAAAAATTTCTCGTGCAGTCGTGAATTGACACTCTCCATAACCAGATAAGGCTGTACGCAACACCGATTTGTGTGCGGACTTTTTAGCACCGTCTCTATTTACTCCGCCGTGTTCTTCGTACAGATACCGTGCAGAAATGGACAACTTAGTGGAGATGGTAAGCGTTTGTTGCGGCACGGCCAGTTCGCGCGCACTAACGTGTGCCCAGATTCGGAACGGCGGGGTTCGAATCAGCGGGTTCCGCGGTATGGATGTTATGGCCGTCAACAGCGTTCTTGCTGCGAATAACATGCGCTGTACGTTCTTGTTTGAAAGCGATACAGAAATACAGCTGGACGTGTATCCACGCACGTTGGGCGCAGACGAAGACGAAGCCCAGTCCGCGAAACGAAAGCTCACGTACAACGAGTTTGCTGCAGAATGCGGATCAGACGTCGCGATGGATAGCGGAACCGCGTGCAATGCCGTACGGCGCCGCACAATCAAGATTGCAGCACGGAAAGTGGCAGATGATGTTTTTATTGCGCTGACAAACGAGTACAATGTAGCAGGCATCAGATTGCTCGGCAGGGAAGTGCAGGTGTACACGACTATTGACACAAGTTCCCAATACAGCCTGAGCCAGATTATGCAATGTCCTGGCGACATAATCAAATGCCTTCTCAACCGGAAACGTGTCCGAGGCCGCCGATCCCGGGCAATGAAACGGGCCGGCAGATACAGAATCAGGTCGTGAGCAGGAAACAGGCTGATACAATCTGCTCGAAGAGCATTTCATCCCCGAACGTGCATGCAGCGTATGAAGGCATGCGGTTCATGCCAATCTGCTTGACGGACGTGCTCTGTCGGCACGCCCGCTGTTTGATCAGCAGAAGTGTAAACAACATTGTGCGAAGAGCGTGGTCGAGCATGTCAAATCGCTGCTTAAAATAGACCAGCCTGTGGCACGACGAGAGTCCAAATCGCGTTAGATGATGGCACGGCCGGGAATAGATCGCCAGCTGAGCACGCATCCACTCGGATTGCCGATTAGCAGAGCACCGCCAGTCGCAGACCACACGCCGCCGAGTACTACTTGTCTCGCCGCGTGCGCACATGGTACACCAGAAGTTTGTCGCCTTACGGTCGTGTACAACACCAAGGCTCGTACACAGACGATCCAATTTCAAAATCGCCGCGGTAGAAACCTTTGACAGCGACTCCGACGCACAGCACGCTTTGATCAACATGTCGCCGCCGGAGTTTGGCAACGCGCCTCGGCACTTGAAGAAAGAAACCATCAGCGAAAACAGCAGGGTTATAACGTCAGAGCACCGCCTTGGATTCAAAAGGTCCTCCGCGGTGAACGCGGTCTCTCTGGTGAGGCAGTACAGTACATCCCACATCATACTCGGCGACCCTGCGACAAAAACGCCACTTTTGAACATCACGCTTATAATCCGGTGACACGGCCGATAGTAGATACGTTTCATTTTTTGCATCATCCTAGATGCGGCGGTGGTATTGCCGGTAATCAGCAGCAGAGGCACCGCCATTGGGTGGATGGATCGCACCGTCATGTCAAGGCTCGCACTGGCATGATCGGACAGAGCTCCGTATTTTAGTGCGAGTGGTGCAAACATACGGTAATAAACCACCTCGTGCAACTCGCAGTGCCTGTGGCCTGCAAGAAAACTGATTTTGGTAGTGTCGCCCCCTCGGCGACGGACATACGCACGATGCACCTTCATGATAATTGTAATATTTCGCTGGGCATGTCCACAGTCTGATGCTGCCATTGACGAAAGTAAATTCGAATGCGAGAAGTCGCACGAATTGCCGTTCTTTGTTCCGTTGCACCGACCAGCCGGGCACCCGCCGGCAATATGGTCGTCTAGCATAGTCACAATCTCTTTGTCTTGTAGCAGGAACAGCAGCATGTTCACACTCTTGGTAGACAGCAGCTGCAGAAGCATGCACTGCACCCTGCCGCTTTGAACATCATTTCCACGATCTGCACCTTTCAATTTTGAAACACGGCGACATACAATCCCCGCCTTTCTCATTTTATGGATAGCATGAATCGTCGAGTGGGGGCACGCGCTGCCGCAGTTGACAAGTTTGCGTAGAATCTCCATATCGTCGACGCCGCTTGAGGACGTGGGTGCAAGGTATTCCGCCCGACAGATCCGTACAATAGACGATAGAATTGCTCCTCCGTGCTTGCCATCGCATGCATGAAGCACACGCGTTATATTCCCAGACGCACGTTCCCGGAAAGTGTGCCGGACAACATCGTCAAGTGGTATATTTTTGCGCTGGTCTCGTGCGTAGCCACGGGTGCTTCCGAAAAAAAAGTCACAGCCATACTGAATGAAACCAATCCGCTCCATCCGTTCAACAGCATCGTTAACATTCTGCTGTGTCATCCAGGTCGAGCAGGCTAATTTCTTTAGCGCACAGTGAACAATACTGAGCGAGCCGTTCTTGTACTCGGGCGACACGAGCGAAATTGGCAGCCCTGTCGGTCGACTGTCTTTGCCGTGAAGAGTGGTGCCGCACGAACGAAAAAAGTCAATGGCGTGCCACCGGGCATCCTCTGTTTCAAAACGCCCCACCGCATGGCTCAGGACAAGTTCGGCAGACGACCTGTTCGCTGTTCCGAATAATTTGAGAAGGGCTGCCACAGTGCTGTGTCGAATCAACGCCAAATAAACCCGTTCAACCACAACAATCGCGGGCTTGAAATCGCCATTGTTTTCGGCCGACGCTGACGCACGTTGCAGCAGAGTATGCATATTCAGCACAGAGCACGCAATATCGCAGAGACGTTCGCACAAACGTTCACTTTGTGGCTCCCAGACGTACTTGACACGGACGCCAGGGGCAAAGTGCTCCGCACGCAGAGCACCCACTATGAAATCGATGCACGATGGTCCAATCAACACCAGACTTGCTGCGACTTTGGTGGCGTGCACGGCGTCCGGCAACAACTCCATTATTTCCGCAAACGTCTGACACACACCCGTGTCTGCTTTTAGTTTGTCCAGCAGCATGTCAATAGTTGCGTGCGCCATGCCTGCCCAACATACATGTCGACGCCCGTTCGGCTCCGTGCACTGCACGCACATGCTATCCGTGATAGCAGCAAACAAAAATGTCTGTGTAGGGCCAAGAGACAGACACCTGGCGCACGACGAGGGCGTGCATACAAATTGCATGCCCCGTGTAAACCAGGACCCACGCACGCCAAATGTGCACACATGGCTGTGGTTAGCACACTCTACGAGATGACTCATCGTGCTTGAGATCGGGACACTTTGAATTTCAACCGCAACGTTGGGTGTTATGCGCATACACTGTAGAAATGTCCCCTAAACGCAGACAGGATGGAATCCAAAACGTAACGCTTTAGGCCGAGGACGTGTGATCTATTTGTTACAACAAGGGCATTGGCATTCAAAACGGCTACACGCGTTCTGTCGTCGGGTTTTATTACTTGGTGTGCGATGATTGAAGCACGAGTATGATATGGGCGGATCGTAGTAGCCACATTTAAACAGTCCCTCACCGCGCTTGGCATCGAGGCCCAAACGCCAAACAACGGCGTGTACGCCCATATTTTATTAAATTCGCATTGGGCGGCAGAGCCATAGACTGTTCATTTATCCTGTGATAAAATTCCACGATGTCCAGACTGGGCTACATAGGCACGTTAACCCGTGAAAAAATTCAATTTATTTCGAGTCAAAATAAAAAGTCTATTTGAGCAAAGGAATTAACGCATGCTGTTATTAGTGTGTGATATGTAGGGGGAGCTGATCCAGCCCCGTGTCCGTGATGTTGTGACATTCATTCAAGTCCAGGCTGGTGAGCTGATTGAGTTGGGCAAGGTGGATGAGCCCCGCGTCCGTGATCTTCTTACAGTAACTCAAGTGCAGGGTGGTGAGCCGGGTGAGCTGGGCAACGCTCTTCAGCCCCGCGTCCGTGATTTGGCCACAGTCACGCAAGTCCAGGCTGGTAAGCTGTGCGAGTTGAGCAACGTGAAGGAGCCCCGTGTCCGTGATTTGGTCACAGCCCCACAAGTGCAGAGTTGTGAGCTGCGTGAGTTGGGCAAGGTGGAGGAGCCCCGCGTCCGTTATCTTGTGACAGCTAACAAATTTCAGGTCGGTGAGCTGCGTGAGTTGTGCAAGGTGGAGGAGCCCCGCGTCCGTGATCTCGGGACAGCCACTCAAGTCCAGGGTGGTGAGCCGGGTGAGTTGGGCAACGTGTTTTAGCTCCGTGTCAGTGATCTTACAACAGGAACGCAAGCACAGGGTGGTGAGCTGTCTGAGTTGGGCAACGTGCTCGAGCTTGGTGTCCGTGTCGTTGCCATAATGAGCCAATTGCAGGGTGGTGAGCTGCACGAGATGGGCAACATAGAGCAGCCCCGTGTGCGTGATCATGTGACAGTTACTCAAGTCCAGGGTGGTGAGCCGGGTGAGCTGGGCAATGTGCTTTAGCCCAGCGTCCGTGATCTGGCGACAGTAACGCAAGCTCAGGGTGGTGAGCTGGGCGAGTTCGGCAATCTGCTCAAGCCCCGTGTCCGTGATCTGCCAACAGCCCTCCAAGCTCAGTGTGGTGAGCTGCGCGAGATGGGCAACATAGAGGATCCCCGTGTCCGTAATCTTTTGACAGTTACTCAAGTCCAGGGTGGTGAGCTCCTTGAGTTGGGCAAGGTAAAAGAGTCCCGTGTCCGTGATCTTGAAACAGCCCCTCAAGTGCAGGGTGGCGATTTGGGTGAGTTGAGCAACGTGAAGGAGCCCCGTGTCCGTGATCTTGCGACAGTGACCCAAGTCCAGGGTGGTGAGCTGATTGAGTTGGGCAACGTAGAGGAGCCCCGCGTTCGTGATTTGGCGACACAGACTCAAGTCCAGGGTGGTGAGCTGGGTAAGTTGGGCAAGGTGGAGGAGCCCCGCGTCCGTGATCTGCCAACAGCCCTTCAAGTGCAGGGTGGTGAGCTGCGTGAGCTGGGCAATGTGCTGCAGGCCCGTGTCCGTGATTTGGTCACATCTACCCAAGTTCAGGGTGGTGAGGTGAAGTGGTTTCTTCTCCATGTTCACTATGTTCAATAGATTATCGTCCGTAACGTAACAGTCCCATTTCAAATTTTCAAAGTCTATCTCAACCACCCACGAAAATTTGTTCATGCGACTCTCTAACCACAAATATAAACATTCGGGCCTTATGCCTAACGTTTTCTGCAGTTCGAATAAATTAAGACGCACTCTGGGCCCGTAAGTATCATCGGCGCATACAGCTCCAAATGCTGAGCTTATTTCAGGGACCACAGATACCAGCGTTGCCGTATCATAACCTTTGAGGTTATTGAGAATCTCCGCCATGATTTCAACAGGGATATCCTCGATCGGTGCTAATGTTGGTTGCGTCATGATTTGTAGGCGCAAGCTATGGTAGGATGAGTGGAGTGGGAGTGGGAGTGTTGTGGTGTGTGCTGGAGCCGATCCTGTTTTGTAGGCGTAATAAAATACGCCCACCACATGCCGCTTGCTTTATATCGAGGCCCAAACGCCGTGTCGAGGCCGAAGGCGTTTGGGCCTCGATATAAAGCGCATCGTGGCGTTTGGGCCTCGATATAAAGCAAGCGGCATGTGGTGGGCGTATTTTATTACGCCTACAAAACAGGATCGGCTCCAGCACACACCACAACACTCCCACTCCCACTCCTCAATCACCACCATGACTTCCGCCAACCCCAATGCATCGCGGCGTTGGGGCCTCGATATAGTGTTCCGCCAGCACAACCGGGTGCCTGAAAATTTCAAGAAGCTCTGGCAAAATTTGCTAAGAACGTGCGCGTTCAACCCAAACGTGATCGTCAAGCTGTGGCTTGACAAGCTGCGGAATCACCCCGAAGAATGCCATGATGGAGATGGTGGGCCCTACATCCTGCCCCGCCACACGGACCTGGTGCTGCTCGAACGCGCAGAAGGTGGCATCGGCGGCAGCGACAACACGTGCCGACAAATCCGGTTTTCAGGCTTTATGATGCATACAGAGCGTCAGAAAGACAAGAAGGAGTGGGTGCCGCCATGGTGCTATGACGAAATCAAATTATGTGCGACAGGATCAGCAGATGGCACCGACGTGTGGGAGCCACGCCAACTTCGGGTGTACCGTGATGCATTCAGCGAGGTGATATGCGAGTACGTTGGCGTCGAAGCGCACGAAAAACGGATAGAGATTGTTGTCTGATTGTAATCAAAATTATACAAAATAAATGCACAAACGAATTTGGACCCCATCAAACGTTTGCAACGATGGGTGCCAATGCTCTGCATACGGGGCACTGCATTGGGATACGATTGAGATCTTTGTGGAAATTATCATAATGATCCGCAAGTGCGTCTGCGTCTTTTTCCATCTGCACAAACACTTCTGGCCTGAGGGCTTCTAGCCGATCTCTTTCCTCCCAGCACAGCAGCAGAGACGTTGGGTCGGCGCACCACGCGCACGTGCAGATAACGGGAAGGTTGTAGTCGTGCTCGTTGGGTTCTCTGCCTTGTCCACACCAGATTTCACGGGTGCAGTCGACGCAGATAACATGCCCGCAGCCAGCGGGGTGCTGGACAAACCTGGTGCGCGTGTTGAGGCAGATAACACAGTCTTGGATTTGACGGTCGACAATGACCAACGTTTTCTGTGCTAATCCGTGTACTACGCATGTGCTGCAAGTTCCTCCAAAAACGTCGTGTTCTGGCAACATGTACCCGCCCCGGCAAACCTCGTTGTTAGGGCATCGCTTGCAACCGCACTTGGACCCGTCGTATTCCCACCACCGGTTGCGCACAAATCCTGAATGCCCGTAGTTGCAATAGCCTGTGCAGGGCGCCAATGCAGCCATTGCTACGCCTGCACAAAATACGTGTGTTCGCAAGTTTCAAGAGCGCACTCTGTTTTGATGCAGTGGCGATTGATGACCAGCTGTGTTGAGCAGCCTTGTGGATGGGGTGTGTGGTTGATGTACTCGGGCGGAACAGGAAGATACCCGGACCCTGTTCCGCATTTAGGGCATTTCCCGTAAAGTGTTACGCGCGTCTTGTTGCCCTCTGTGCGCACATCGATAAATTCAGCATGGCATGCACGTGGCATTGTGGTGTTGTTGTGGCCTGAAAACGTGTGGCGTGGACGCCTGCTGTGGGGCTATCATAGAATATAACATGATATTATACAAATGTAGTACTAATTCTGCGCAATCAAAATGACACCCCATTCCTGAACGCCCATATTTTATTACACGCATGCAGACCATGGTTTCTGGTCACGGTAAAAACGATGTGAAGGCAAGACGTGCATCGTATGATATTTTAATCAGACAAAACAATTAAATCGACATATATGTTGTGGATTTGCTCAGGTGCGATCGCATTGTCGACGAGATACGAAGCAGCGGGGTGTGCTCATTCACGTCCGCGCGTTTGCACGTGATCGTGATGTACGACTGGAAATCGTGCTCCTTGTGTGTAAGCATGCGTCTAGCCAGCGCAATAGGCATCTTTCGCGTGCATACCCCGTTGATTCGTTCAACAAGGTCCCCTTGTAGCCCCCCATGTTCATGTACGATTCCACCGGCTTCAACGCTGCACAAACACATCGAGTCGACTAGGTTGTACCAGCCGCTGACGTGGATCGACGTGCCCCAGCGCTCGTATGGCCGTCGCTTGATAGTGAAGTGGGGACTAGGCACCGTCGGCGCGGGATGTGTGCTTGGCCACTGCATGTTCAAAGTCCACCGGCAGGATTGTACTGCGATGTCCAATTTTTACAGCCACATTGTTTGCGTCCGCCAAGATATTTGTTACAAAGGATTCCGCGCCACACTGCAGTGCTTCCAGTGCACTACGCGTAAACCTTGCACCGGGAAGAACCGACGCAATATCGTCGCTTGTCGCAATCTCGCGCACAACGCGGTTGAAGGCAGAAAGGGGTATGATCGGATTTGCTGTTTTCTGATACTTTCGTACCTCCGATGCCCACCTTTGTTTCCACCTGCGTTTTTTCCTCGGTGTTTTTGCAGCTGGTTCCGAGCCCGGCTCGGGTGCTGGTGCAATCACCCTGGATAGTAACGACGCGCGTTTGTCAAGTTCGTCACGTTTAGATCGTGCCATGGCTGGGTGTATGGGGTGGGCAGAGATGGTTATTGCGTGTTGTGAGGCCGTCTAAATACGTGCGCCTCAAGAATGCACCTTAATGTGTCCATATGTATCAGTCTCCAGCTAAAATGCTAGATGGCTGGTGCCTGTGCGTGCTGTGGCGTTGGCACCCCAGGTGCGCAGACGCAAAAAGAGCAGTATTCCTTTGGTGGGAGGAGACTGGCAGGATGTGAACGTGGAGACTGGCGGGAGTGTGTTGTGAGGTGTACGCTGAACCCATGCCGTCTTACAGCTGAATTCGGGTGCTTGGAATGTGGCGTTTGGGCCTCGCAGACACGCGTGTGGCGTTTGGGCCTCGATAACAAGCACGTGGACGCAGAGGCGCAGGTGCCAGGTGCTTGTTATCTTCGCAAAGCTCGCATGCGTGGAATGCCATCGAAATTAGGATGCAAACTATCGAGCGCGGTAGCACGACAAACACAAGGCATGGCTCGCTGGCCGGCCGGTGATGTCATCGTCGCAAACCTCGCATACGCGTCGAGCGCGGTAGCACGACAAGCACAGGGCATGGCTCACTGGCCGGCCGGTGATGTCATGGTCGCAAACCTCGCATACGCGTCGGACTCTTTTTCTTTTCACTGCCACACGTCGGTTTGAATATTGCATGTCCGCCGTGTACGTCATACCGAGCACGGCGAGGTTTGCTCTGAGCTTTGGGTGCCGGCCATTCTTGTGCTGCATGCGGCGTACGTTTCTAGGGCTATTGCACGTCGCACAGATTGGCGTCAAGCACACGCCACGGTGCTTGATCCACACGTGGCCCCCGTGCTCGGCTAGGTTTCGACAGTCCCCATACGAACATACGCCACGCTGGAGCCCGGTGAGACTCTCCCAGTGCTTGATCCAGCTGCCCTCCACCAGCTGATCGCTGCTGCTGCCGTCTACGTTCCACGCGTGCTCGGCCGACCGAAGTATCACAATCTCGCCCTCCTTCATTTTTGCCATCATATCGCGTACTTGTTGGTGGTGTGTTTTGCGTGCAGAGCTGAACGTCTCCTGTATTTACTCGGGGCACGTGGATGGACGTAGCGCACACATGTAATTATGGAGGCGGTTAGTGCACATAGCATAGACCCACAAAATGATACGGGTGCACTTCAACGCGCGAAAAGAGCGGAAGCTTTTGAGCTGTATTTCAGAAGCACGACGCATCGCGAGGGAAGGGTGGTGGCAGCCAGATTACGCGAAGCTACTAATGATCAGAGCACGTTACTCCACAAATTGACGTTCCAAGCAGAGTGTGATTTTGTGAACTCGCGATTCGAATTCCCACAGCCCCTCCAACTCGGTCGGGATGGGATACACACATTACGTACAAGCAGCGGCGCGAATTTGGGAACTTCTTCTGAAGACAGCCTGCCAAACCAACCTGAGGAAATGGAAGAGGCCCGTTCTGAAATAATGCAGAAGGAATTTAGTGACATGCAAGTGCGATTGGCAGAATCGCGCAAGGACCTTCAATGGACAAGATCTCAGCTTGCGACCTACATGCAAAGGCGCACACGTTCTGTGGGACAGCCATTGCCATCGCACATCTGGCATTTCTTCGAGGATCTATTCGTCCCCGTTACCAAGGGTGGAGATGCTAACGCAGTTTCCGACACGCACAAGAATCAGCTGTACGCATATCTGTGTTTTTACAGACCGGACATAAAAGATGTACGCGGAGTGGTCAAGGCATGGCTTGACGGTAAAACCCCGGTCATGGTACCTCCTGCAACACCCAATCAGGCAAGGTTAGCGGCAGTAAAATTTGTATTTGAGAACACGCGCTCCCCAATCCGTTACGAACACGCAATTTCATGGACAACAGCAGCCTCGCACGATCTTCAGGCCGCCTTTACCACCTGGGAAGACCTAAGAAATGCATACACAGAACAGCTTTCGCTGTTTCCATCGATGTTCCAAAAGGCACCAGCACCGACCGAACACAAGAGCGTAGCAACTGTACAGCTTGTTGGCACCTATGTTGATATGATTCTTCTGACATTATCTCGAATTTTGCTTCATTCAAAATCGACACCCGAAGACTGGACGTTCAAGCCTACCGCAGGCTATCCAATACACGACGACGCACTGTCGGCGCGCAATTGGGCACGTGCCCGGACCGACGGTCCTGACGATGAAATTGCGCCGGCCAACGATTTTTATCTGGACAAAAAGGAACTCGTGGACTATACACAGAAACGGATAGATTATTTTGACAAAGTCCATAAAAAGATCGAAGGCATTCTTAACCCCGCGTTCCCATCAGACGAAGACGCTAGCAAGTATAGAGAAACCATGGGCACGAAGAAGCTCGAGGGGCAGCTCGATCATACGGAAAGCAGCGAAACAGGACAAACACACTCCCTTATTCATGCGTGCATCCTTGAAAACGATGGCACCGTGCCCGTACCTATTCTTGCAGCTAGATGGAAGTGGAACCAATGGGACTGGGCCACGACGATCGAGTTCTCAAGTTGGGCAAAAATACTCAAATCGATACGTATCAATGAATTTCACGAATTATTTGACGACAACGCATTGCAGCGGCTTGTGGCCATGTCGCCTATGATAGAATCATTGTGGCTCACACGCTGCACCAAACTCACCGATCTTGGGATATCCTACCTCGCCAGACTCGCAAACCTCCGTACATTAAGCTTGGAAGGATGCTTTCTTATCACAGACGCGGGTCTAACGTGCATTTCCGCCTGTCCGATCGAACGTATTAATCTCGCCGGATGCACTGCCATCACAGACATCGGGGTTAAAGCCATCTGTTTGGGGCAACGTCTTAAACACCTGCATCTAAACGATTGCTCGAATATCACGGATTGTGCACTGTCGTATATCATAATGAACAAAAGCCTTCGTGTGCTGAGGTTGGCCTCACAAACAGTCGGCATCGTCGGACGCGAGAGAAGGCTGGCGACAACAGATATGTATATTCAAACGGAGGTAGATCGGGCCTCCTCTATTCTACAGGGGTACGCGTTCGCAAAAAATGTAAAAACTCAAGTTCTGAAAGAAGAACTCGTGAGTGCACTTAAATCGAACGTCGCCAACAGTAAGATTACAGACGATGGATTGCGGTTTCTTCAGTTTGCCACCAAGCTTGAGTACCTCTTTCTGGGCGGATGTACCCGCATCACGGACAACGGACTGAAATATCTTCATTCATGCGAATATTTAAGGGAGTTAGACCTCAGCGACTGTTGCAATATCACGGTCGATGGAATAGCAAATTTAATGAACGGGGTTGACGCCACTATGCCTCCGACACAAACCACCACCACCGACGGTACACGAGAACCGAATTTGAAGGGACTGAGGCCCGGAGGCTTAACTCCGCAGGATTTAAATTTGGTAGGCGGGAAAAGACAGTATCTTAAAACCCTTAGCCTCGCCAGATGCACTGATATCACAAACACCACACTCAGGTTCTTGGAACAGTGTGGCATTGAGTCACTGGATTTATTCGGCTGCACCCAAATCAACGCGCAAGAGCAGTCTCTCAAAACAATGACAAGTTTAAAGTCCGTTGTGATAGACTGCGAGAACATCCCAGCCAATGCCCTCTGCAAGAAGCTGAAGCGACTGTTTTCTTTCGATCAGCTTACCGACTTACACATACACAATTGCAAAGACCTGACAGCTGTTAACTTAAAACAAGTACTGCCATCTCAAACGCTGATCTCACTCGTGATCACAGAATGCCCAAATTTCGACCCTTCTCGAATGAATTTCCCACCCAGTCTCCGAAAGCTCCTCCTGGACCATTGCTCTAAGATAACCAACGAGAAATTAATAAAAATCTTAAAGGAGTGCGCCAACTTGAAGCAACTGTATTTGAGTAGCTGCGCTCAACTCGAAGATTCGATTGTAGCCACCATCAAAGGTAGTCAGTCTCTGACATCGGCACGGATGTACGGGTGCACAAAGATCAGCGAAGAAATTGCGAAAAGAAGTCGAACCGAGCCCCCGCTGTGGGACTGTGAGATTTGGAACCCTGACTGCAAAATAACGACCCATTCCAACATTATTGCCTCGTACACAGACAGCAAACGTCACATTACAAACGTTGCTCATATGTGTCATTCGTACGAACTGGAATATATTCCGTTAGTCTCGTGGTGCTTCGATACGGAACGCATACTAAAACGAATTGGGCAGGGTATTCGGGGACTTACACTGGACACGATAGATTGGCAGTACAGGGACCACATGCACGATATTATTGTTCAGAAGATGCTGCGATTCCAAGCAGTGGATTGCACGTGCGAGTTCGTTGGTGCAATTGCACTTGCACTGTTCGAATGCGACAGAAGATGGCTCGAACGTTCCAACCGAGGCGAGCCTTGGTCGGCCGACGATATGCGGCGTGCTACTACGGAGCTAAGCTACTTCGTCGGATTAGCATACAAACTCGGACTTCCCGGGCGCGATGGCCTACATCTATACATAGATGAAGTCCCCAATACATTCTTTGGATGGTTCAAGTTTAATTACGTGTCCAGCGGCCTCATCAGCGAATTTGCGGATGGAAGCTACGCAGTCGGCCATTCCGCACAAAAACGCGCCGCCAGCGTAGACGAACAAGACATGCCCGTGGATCCGCGGCACAAGGACAAAATTTGGATGGATTACAGCGCCGTAAGACATTTCCTATATCTCTTCTTATCCAAGCAGGATTTGGCACAGATCTTTGCAAAGGATACTTATCCAATCGTTAAAGATGCAGGGAATCCAATGCCAGTGAACAGAATGTTCGTTCGCGCAATTCAATGCCTCGACGCCTTGCGGTGGAAGGATGTACCTACCGACGAAGACGCTGCTGGGGAACCTACCATGTCGCGCACAGCGCATGGCAATATGATTGAGGCCACACATTGCTCTACGCTGTACACATTATGCGGACTGCAATTGATACGTATGACGCAAGGGCTTGCCGCCTGGGATAACAAACGCGATGCGATTTTCGACGACATTCAGGATTCAGACAACCTCAGAGCAAAAGAAGCTGCCGAAGATGACATTCGGACAGCTGGTATGGCCCGCGCGAGCATGCACGAGCCCTCTGTTATCATGCGAATGCAGAGATGGTGCACGACCCGCTACGCCCTTACTCTGCAGGACCCTCATTACATAGGCGAACGTATTCGTCGTAGGCTGATGATGGCACTCAATAAAGACGCGGTGTCCAAGTTTACATACAGTCAAATTCGGACAGCAGTCAAGTCCACAGATAATGATTCTCCGGGTCACACGTGGAGTACACAGCCGTATTTATACGCATCCGAGTACGCAGGTGTGACTATGCGTGTGGTACACTTTGTCACGTTTACAGACAAGACGGAACAAGCTGAGCCAGACCCAGCCACGATAGTTCTCGAATGCGAGGAATATAATGCTGGTAATCTCCACATTACTAGCATCTACAACGACAACAATGCAAAATTTCTACCCGCTACACGAGATCGCGTGGAGGAACAGCTCCTACCCAAACAGACGCTCACAAACATGGCATTGAGTCTGGCTCGCGAAATCGGACAGATTCGGAGGATACACACATATACACTGGACAATAACCACGCCCCTCCGGGCGACGACACACAAGCACATGCATCTGCCTACAACATGACAGAGCAGGAACTGATTTCCCGCCAAGAACAAGGTGGATATTATGGCACATGGGGGTTTCGACCCGCGGTCGCCCGGCTTTGTCAATTGGCCGGATTTAAAGAACACAGGATCCAGCCGCCGGGGCAGCCCGTTGCAAAACAGCAGACGGTATTGGAAACGAATGACATACTGAACACGGCCGACGAGAACCACCCACAGTCGTTTTTCACCTGTTACACGGATAGATTGACTTCGCCGGCAATGCTAGCATAACTGGAATCACGGCGGCCGACACCAGCACAGATTTTCCAAAAGACTATGGTGCTTACAACTTCGGAAAGGCGAGCATGGGTTTCAGACCGATCTTTCACACAGACACAAAGAAGACATAAACACAAGATCGATGCGCGCAACACAAAACGCAAGTTGATCTATGGGTAAAAACAAACACGCATTGTTCCGGTATGGCCAAGAGGGTTGTACGTCTAAATCGGTTGGACATAAACCATACAGGTTTGTCGTGTAGGACATGGTATTCAAATTTCGTGTATTAAAAAAATAAATGAGAGCCACAATCTCAGCCGCTGCGTTAACTGGATAGAGCATTGCAACTATGCGCAGTACATATCAAAGACAATTTACTCCTGCCACAAGGCAGTGGGCGAACGAACGCGGGCATAGCAATGATACAAGTCACGCACTCCGCACCCTAGATTTCTTTGTCTTTTTGGATAGTTTGGCCAGACGCTTGCGTTTCTTATCACTTGCCGTCGACGCTTGCTGCTGCTCGTCAACGCACGCGTCACCAGAATCAGTCGGATCAGCGTCGCGCACGTCATCCCCTGACCCAGAGACCCGAAGTGTAGCGTCAGTGTCCTGCTCCTCTTCAACAACTGTGTCGCAGTCGCTGTCGCCAGCGTTTGAAACAGACTCGGACGCCGCCGACGCAGGTTCATCGGCCTGTCCCCCATGCCCTGGTCGAACAGCGGCGGGCGATGGCGCCCGAGAGACAGGCGCGCTGTTGAACATGGCCATGAAATTGGACCCGGCACACGGCTCAGGATCTGGGCCATTTGTGATAAGCGTGATACGGTCACAATAGTGCGTGAAGGTCATCTGCGAATTCCTGCCATCTTTCCGAACATGGAGCGGACCAAAACTGACACGGAACGATCCAATTGCTCCGTCAAAAATCCGGTCTCCATACGAAATCGTTTTGCCGTCGGGCATAATGATCATGATCGGCTTTAGTTTCAAGTTGTAGCCTGCATCGCGCACCACGGCCTCGAATGCCTTTCCAACCTCCCCCTCAAAATCGGGATGCTTGAGGATAGTCTCTGTTGCCGGATCAAACGAGGTCAGCGGATCACCTTTCTGCTTGCCACGTGCTTTGAATGGACGGTTGTGAAGATACATTGTGCCCTTGTCTGAATCATCCCCTTCCTCACACATTGTTTCGTCGATCATCGGACGGAAACTCGTATCAGACTTGTTGCGAAGAATCGCGGAAATCTCGGCTGCAGTTGCAGGCTTACCGGTGACCGGCGAGACCAAATCGTGCAGATGGGGATTGTTCGCCAGAAACGTTACAGCGCGGCCCTGCCATTCCTTGATAACCGCAATCGCTCTCTTGCCGTAATCCTCTGTATCACTTTTGGGGTCAATCAGTAGGCGTTGCTTGGACGTAGACGACAACGGGTACTCACCCGCCTCAAGCGAAATCCGTTTGGGGCCGAGATATTTCGGGTTACAGGCCGCGTTCGGAAGGATCGTACGCACAAAAGAAGCATTTGGGTCGGGGCTAATGTACGCAGGCCTGTTAGGGTCAAGTTGCTTGATTACCGGGCAGATTTCCGTAGCCCCGCCTCTTCCTTTTTTTGCTTCAAAATCAAGCCGGATGTTCTGTTGCTGAAGCCAGTCCGGGTCGAGCAAGACACCTTCATGCCCTTGTGATGTAACAACTTTCATGATTGCGGCACGTTTCGCCGTATCATACTTGGTATGCGCGTAAGGATCCATCCTGTTTTTGTTGTTCGCGGACAGACAATGTAATGAACACTTTCTCTCACACGGCTCTATTTATACTGGCAGATGTAACGGTGTAACGGTTTTGGTTCGGGGGAAGGGTAATAAAAGTTAAAGATGTGCCGCATTCTTTTATTACACCTGTCTGGTTTAAAATTCATCCGTGCCACAGGGGGGAGAGTCCATACAGACTAAGACGTATGTTATACACATAATCATGATTATGTGTATAATATATGTACTAATCTTAACTATAGCGTACTATGATACACGATCGGTGTGTCCCAAGAGGATATAATAATATTATAATACACGTTATAATATCTCTTGTAAAATAAGAAGTGATCGAAACAACGTTCCAACTTGAATTGCTTCTGTATTAGGACAGTTCCACTTTGTATGCACACGGAACACGTACTTGCAGCATCATGGCGCCCGCGGCACTCAAAATTGTCTTTGTCCTGCAGACAATAATGCACGCCGTTTATTCCCAATGCCTCAGCACACTGCCTGACTTCGCTGAATGCATCGATGGAATCAAAAACATTAATAGAACCGAGGGCTTTCACTTCGAACTCATGCAACTCGAAGAGACTACGACCAAAGCAGCAGCCATTCGCATAATAAAACAGTCTGTTGGCACTGCAATGGCGGATAAAAATCACAAATGCCGTGCGTGCGCGGACAAACTGGATGGTATGCGTGATCTGATGGTGAAAACAATCTGGTTGGCGTATGACACTAACGAGTCAACGTGTGGCAACAAATTTACAGAGGTCGCCAATCACACCTGTACTAGAGTACATGGGATATTGGAGCAAGAAACTCGCACGACGATGCAGCAGTTGCTGAGGTTCTGTGACTACTTGGTTTCAGGCATGCAAAACACGTCAAATGTTGTTTATCCAAATGAGACCGAAGGGTGCTTGATCGTCTGCCCAGAAAATTTCAGGACAGACTCTGCCAAAACGTGTGCGGACTTGAAACAAGCGCATGAAGCGAAACTTACATCCGTTTATTCCGGATGCATCAGCACAGTGCCTGACTTCTGGGGATGCCGAAACGGGTACGGATTCGTGCCGCCCTCCGACGCGGAAGTGCAGGACGATTCCGTATCTGCGAAAGATAAATGCGACGGCTGTTTTAAAAATGGTCAACCAGTCAACAAAGCAGGATTCAAACTAGATTTCCGCGGATATATCGACAAACTAGCAAGGTCTGGAAGTCACCAATGCAACGTGTGCACGGCCAATCTGAATGGTCTTCGTGATCAGATGTCGGAAGTGGCCTTCTTACAATCTGCCGTCACAAACACATCATGTGGCAACATCTTTACAGAGGTCGCCAATCACACATGTACTGATATAACGACGGTATTGGGTGACGCGGATATATGGTTTACAAGCGAGCACGTTCTGCGACAGTGTGCTTACATAGATGACGAGAGCGCAGGGTGCTTGAGCGTCTGTCCAAAAAACTTCCTGACAGACTTTGCCACATTGTGTCGGGACTTCAAACAATCGCTTGGAGCGACACTTCCTATCGTCAACGTGCCTGTCCCTCCAGTTGGCAATTCAAATTCCGCCAGTGCCTCGTCGTTGTACTTTAAATCGCCAACTCCTGCTGCCAATAAACACACAGGCGTGTCAACTGATGGTTGGTTTGTCGTAGTTACCGCTGCAGCACTAGCTGCCGCAGGCTTCGCATGTGTTCGCAGAAAGCAAAATCAAGTGGGTTCAACGGATTACACATTATTGAAGCTAAAAGCGCATGTTCTAAATTAAATTGCACAAGTGCTGTAGTAAGAAGGTGGCACGGCATCAGACGTAGGGACCCTGGCTAAATATGGCCGAACGAAATAGGAGGCGAATTGAGGGTGGTAGTACGGTGGTTTGTAAAAAGGCCACCACCTGGAATGATTTATCCGACGACACTCTTCTGGAGATAATGAAATGGCTTGATCAACGGACTGTGTTATTTGTGCTAGGTCAAGTCTGCAGGCGATTTCGAGCTGTAACAAAGCACTACGTCCTTCGCGAGCCTCTTTCTTTGCAATGTCCGCCGGTCATCGAAGACTGGGATCTGAAAACCACTATAGCATCAATCTTAGAGCTTAACATACGAAGGCTCCGAGTTCGACGTTGCAACGACGATGTTCTGCATGTCGTATCGAAACTAAAAGGGCTCACCAATCTGGACTTGACTTCTTCCAAGATCACTGCCGCGGGGCTGGAGCACATTGCCAAACTCACAGACCTCACCGTACTGAACTTGTGTAACTGTGTCAATATCACGGACACGGGGCTGGAGCATGTTGGGAAACTCACCCAGCTCAAGGACCTGAACTTGCGTGGCTGCACGCGCATCACGGACACGGGGCTGGAGCATGCTGGGAAACTCACCCAGCTCAAGGACCTGAACTTGTGTGACTGTGACCAGATCACGGACACGGGGCTCGCGCACGTTGGGCAGCTCACGCAGCTCACCACACTGGACGTGTCTTACTGTACCAGGATCACGGACACTGGGCTGGCGCACATTGGCAAACTTACCCAGCTCACCAGCCTGAACTTGCTGTACTGTTACAAGATCACGGACACGGGGCTCGCGCACGTTGGACAACTCACGGAGCTCACCAGCCTGGGCTTGTATAGCTGCAACAAAATTACGGACACGGGGCTGCAGCACGTTGGGAAGCTCTTGCAGCTGACAAGCATAGATTTGACGCTTTGTCAGAAGATCACGGACGCGGGGCTACAACACGTTGTGGGACTCACGCAGCTCAGGAGCCTGAACTTGAACTACTGTCAATCAATCACAGACACGGGGTTTGAGCTCCTTGCACGGCTCACGCAGCTCACCAGCCTGGATGTGGGTTCCTCTTACCAGCTCACGGACACGGGGCTAGAGCACATTGGACAACTCTTGCAGCTCACCAGCCTACGCTTGAAGTACTGTGGCAACATCACAGACACGGGGTTGCAGCACCTTGTGGGACTCACGCAGCTCGCCAGCCTGAACTTGGGTTTCAATGGCAACATCACGGGCGCGGGGCTGGAGCACGTTGGCACGCTCACGCAGCTCAGGAGCCTGGACCTGTGTGACTGTGACAAGATCACGGGGCTCGAACACCTTGGGGCACTCACGCAGCTCAGGAGCCTGGACTTGGGGCACTGTTGCATGATGACTAACGTGGCACTGATGGTCCTTCTGAAACTCCCCGAGCTTACCACCCTGGTCTTGGGCGGCTGTGACATGATCACGGACGCGGGGCTAGAGCTCGTTGGGGAACTCACGCAGCTCACCAGCCTGGACTTGCGTGAGTGTCGCAGTGTCACGGACACTGGGCTGGAGCATGTTGGGAAACTCACGCAGCTCACCAGCCTGGACTTGGGTTACTGCAACATCACGGACGATGGAATGGAGCAAGTTGGGAAACTCACGCAGCTCAGGAGCCTGGATTTGGACTACTGTCAATCAATCACAGACACTGGACTAGAGCAACTTGTGCAACTTACGCAGCTCACCAGCCTCAGCTCACGCGGATGTGACAAGATCACGCATGCCGGACTGCAGAACCTTGCACCACTCGCGGCACTAACACCGATTGGATGGTAGAAGATCGCAAACGACGGAAGCTGAACGCACTCGTTCTAACACGAACTGCAGCAGTTCTGTATTAACAAGGTGCCCGTGTATCAGTAGCACGGACACTGCGTAAACATGGCTGAACGAAATATGCGGCGAACCGAAGGTGGTGGTACGGTGGTTTGTAAAAAGGCCACCACCTGGTATAATTTACCCGACGACACCCTTCTGGAGATAATGAAATGGCTTGATCAACGGACTGTATTATTTGTGCTGGGTCAAGTCTGCAGGCGATTTCGAGTTGTAACAAATCAATACGTCCTTCGCGAGCCTCTTTCTCTGCAATGTCCGCCGGTCATCGAAGACTGGGATCTGAAAACCACTATAACATCAATCTTACAGCTTAACATACGAAAGCTCCGAGTTCGACGTTGCAACGACGATGTTCTGCACATCGTATGGAAGCTAAAAGGGATCACCAATCTGGACCTGACTTCTTCCATGATCACTGCCGTGGGGCTGGAGCACATTGCCAAACTCACAGACCTCACCGTACTGAATTTGACCCTCTGCAAGGGTATCACGGACACAGCGCTGGAGCACGTTGGGAAAGCCAAGCAGCTCAGGAGCCTAAGCTTGGAAGGATGTAAGAATATCACGGACACGGGCCTTGAGCATGTTGGGCAGCTCACGCAGCTCACCACACTGGACTTGGGTTTCTGCAGGTATATCACGGACACGGGGCTTGAGCAAGTACGGAAGCTTACAAAGCTCAACACACTGAGCTTGCGCTACTGCAGCCAGATCACGGACACGGGGCTCGCGCACGTTGGACAACTCACGGAGCTCACCAACCTGAACTTAAATTGCTACAACAGCCACATTACGGACAAGGGGCTGGTGTACATCAGGCAACTCGTGCAGCTTACCACACTGAACTTGTCGCTTTGTGATCAGATCACGGACACGGGAATGCAGCAGATTGTCCAACTCACACAGCTCACCAGCCTGAACTTGGAGCACTGTCAACAAATCACAGACACGGGGTTTGGGCTCATTGCCCGGCTCACGCAGCTCACCAGCCTGGACGTGCAGAGCTGCTACCAGCTCACGCACCTGTTTGTAGAGCCCATTGGACAACTCTTGCAGCTTAGGAGCCTGAGCTTGAGTAGCTGTAACCAGCTCACGAGCGCCGGGCTTGAGCAACTTGTGGGACTCAAGCAGCTCAGGAGCCTCGACTTGTCGTTTTGTGACAGAATCACGGACGAGGGGCTGGAGCACGTTGGCACGCTCGCGCAGCTCAGGAGCCTGGACGTGCGGGGCTGTGAAATCACGGACACGGGGCTTGAGCATATTGGGAAACTCACGCAACTCAGGAGCCTGCACTTGCAACACCTCTACGACATAACGGACACGGGGCTGGAGCACTTTGTGAAACTCACGCAGCTCGGCACCCTGCACTTTGAAGACAGCAAAAGGATCACAGACACGGGACTCGCACACCTTGGGAAACTCACACAGCTCACCAACCTCAGCTTGGAAGGCTGCAAAAAGATCACACACGAAGGACTCGCGCACATTGGGGAACTCGGGCAGCTCACCCGCCTGGACTTGTCTGAATGTATCAAGATCACGGATTCGGGGCTTGAGCACGTGGGGAAATTGACCGAGCTCACCAGCCTTGACTTGGATGAGTGCGACAAGATCACGGACAGGGGGCTGCAGCACCTTGCCCAACTAACGCAAGTCGTCGCTCTGTCCTTAGACTTTCTTCCCAAGATCACGGAAGCTGGACTGGACAGCCTTGCAGCACTTACCCAGCTGACGATACTAAGGGTGATGGGATGTCCCCTGATTTCTGATCTTTGGATACGCAAGGCCCGTTTTGTGCGGGAACCTGAACCTGGATTGTTCTGAATTAAAATTTATTGCGAGCAAAGTTGGCGACAAGTAGATTGAACCTGCGTTTAAGGATTTCAGGTGCACGGCATAAACATGGTGGTGCGACCGTGCGTTCTAACCAGCCCGGATGTTCATTTTGCATGCATTCATCATCCCACATAGCCGAGCGCACTCATGATGCGATTGTGCTGAAAGTGTGGAATAAACTCGCCGTGTAGATAACGCGCGATACATGCATGCACCATTTCAGTCCTAGCTGGGTACCACACAAAATTGTCCTTGTCTGTCTTTTCAATGTGGTATGTAATCCGTGGAGAGGACGGATCATTGCAATTTGGCGTTGCCGGCTTGGTTGCGCACACAAGCATCAGAGTGCCCGGCGGACGATCTTTATACGCTGGGCGGAGTTTGTCGGCTTGAGTCAAGTTCAATGCGGCCTTGATGGCATCAATCACCTCATCAGAAACCGCCGTAGGATTATTCCAAATGTCACTCCGTGTCACTCCATCGCCATCTCCTTCGCAGTGCTCCGGCAGGATCTCCAACAATTCCTCTACCGCGAAGACGTGTTTATTGTTGATGGCATTCATTTGGCTCTGATAAAACGTATCAATGTTGCAGAAGTCCATGGTGGGAGGAGACTGGCAGGATGTGAACGTGGAGACTGGCGGGAGTGTGTTGTGAGGTGTACGCTGAACCCATGCCGTCTTACAGCTGAATTCGGGTGCTTGGAATGTGGCGTTTGGGCCTCGCAGACACGCATGTGGCGTTTGGGCCTCGATAACAAGCAGCTGGCACCTGCGCCTCTGCGTCCACGTGCTTGTTATCGAGGCCCAAATGCCACACGCGCGTCTGCGAGGCCCAAATGCCACACTCCAAGCACCCCAATTCAGCTGTAAGACGAGATTCGTTGGGCCGACAACCCACAACACAACACGCCCCCGGGTCCAATCGTCGACACACACACGCGCCATGTACCCGTTCCCCTACGCATATGCTTACGCCAAAGCAACGCAGATCTCGCTCGCACTCTCAGCATAAGCATCGCCGACGCCAATTTGGGCCGAGTTTCGTTTACCTTGGCCGAGTCCCCCCGAGCTCTACCGCAGGTCGACACTTTATTGGAAGCTTTTTATTAACGAGAATCAGAATGACATAACTTAATTGCAAGCTTCCAATTGAAACAACGTGCAAAACACAGGTGCTTATTGCTCAAACGATTCTCGCAGTGCACGACGAAGCAGGTCATCGGGCGAGGAAGAAGTTGTCTCCGCCATCGGCGTGACTACGGGGCTGGCAACCTGAGTGGCGGGTTTCGCGAATTCCACGAGTTTTGGTCGCTTTGAGTGTGACGCCTGCATCATCTGCTGATTGCAGGCCTGCAAGAGACGCGATGTGCTGTTCATGCGAATGTGCTCGTTGGCGCTCGTCATGCTGTTAATTAGATCTTTGTTAATGGTATGTGATTCGAGGACTTCGCTCGGAAGGCGGTTGAGTACTTGCTGGAACTGGTATGCCAACATCTGAGTGTCCTGCTGCTTGCTGTTCTGGTATTGGGCGAACTTATCGTTCGCCTGGGCGAGACTGGTCTTTGATTCCGCGACGTCTTTTTTTGCAGCGTCACAAAAATTCACCAGCTCCTCAAATCGTGCAACAATCAAATTACGGGATTCCCCGTCAATGCTGTCCAGTGCGAGTTCCAGCGCACTCCGCTGTGTCGGCGTTGAGACCTCCATGGTGCTGTTCGTACCCATCATCGATCGCACTTTATACATAATTGCGTCTACATGACACGATGACGTGTATTCAATCAAACACCCTTGCCTCGCTGGCTGTGCGCAAAGGGTCACATCCACAACGGCCGGTATGTCTTCATTTATGTGCGTTAAGCTCAGGCCACTGCAGACCCCCGCTCTGATCAGACTGTACACGAGATCAAGCTGCTCGTTAAGATGCATGAGACACCGCCACCCCCCGTCACAACCTTGCCACGTTGCGCATACCTTCCCTATAGGCAACACAAGCTTGCTGCTGTACACAGAAAGCGCGTCGAGCGACTGTTTGTACGTATTTGTGTGACTCAGAAATTTCGTTTTGTTCAGTAGCAGGGAGGCCGCCCCATGGACACCCAGGTGTTCGTAGGTGACGGGTTTCCCGACAAGCTGGTTTGCTACAGTAACCAGTTTGTCTGGGCGGATGATATATTCCTTTGGCAGGTCAGACAGCAGCGACTCTGGTGGATAGTAGGTGCCACA
>Ga0206128_1001179_pt1 | contig 27138 bp, 33 predicted proteins | sample Helgoland_Spring_7_FD_148601 | JGI IMG/M metagenome (GOLD analysis project Ga0206128, IMG submission 148601) | Pelagic subsurface seawater microbial communities from Kabeltonne, Helgoland, North Sea - Helgoland_Spring_Bloom_20160426_1 | ecosystem: Environmental > Aquatic > Marine > Epipelagic ... | reverse complement strand
GGGGCGGTTGATAAATTTGAATATCAACGTGGCTACAAGTTCTCTACTTACGCAACTTGGTGGATCCGTCAAGCAATCACACGCTCAATCGCCGATCAAGCGAGAACGATTCGTATTCCTGTTCATATGATTGAAACAATCAATAAATTGAACCGTATTGCACGTCAAATGCTACAAGAAATGGGCCGGGAACCAACACCAGAAGAGCTATCTGAACGTGTTGATATGCCTGAAGACAAAGTGCGGAAAGTGCTCAAAATATCTAAAGAGCCGATTTCAATGGAAACACCGATTGGTGATGATGAAGACTCTCACTTAGGTGATTTTGTTGAAGATATTAATGTCATGTCTCCTCAAGATTCAGCAATGATTGAGGGGTTACGTGAAGCGACTCAAGGCATGTTGGGCGGTTTAACAGAGCGTGAAGCGAAAGTATTGCGTATGCGTTTTGGTATTGATATGAATACTGACCATACCCTTGAAGAAGTAGGTAAACAGTTTGATGTAACGCGTGAGCGTATTCGTCAAATTGAAGCAAAAGCATTGCGTAAACTTCGTCACCCAACACGATCTGATCAGTTACGCAGTTTCCTAGATAGCGATAATTAAAAGTTTCGGGCCCATAGCTCAGTTGGTTAGAGCACTCGACTCATAATCGATTGGTCCCAGGTTCAAGTCCTGGTGGGCCCACCAAAAAACACCAACCGAGCAAGACTTTTGTGAGGTTGGTTTTCTACTGTAGTTCTCCCTTTTTACCCCTCTCTCTAGTTCTTGAGATATCGGCTCATAGTGTCTTTTTTCAGGAAATATGGTAAAACAAAATGGTCATGTAAATAAAAGCATGTAACCCATACTGAGGGGTAAGGAATCAGACCATATGAAAACATCAGACTTGTTTGTGAAAGCGCTGGAAAATGAAGGCGTTGAATATATATTTGGTATCCCGGGAGAAGAAAATCTCGATTTTTTGGATTCATTGCAACATTCATCAATCAAACTCATTTTAACCAGACATGAGCAAGGCGCTGGTTTTATGGCTGCGACTTTGGGTGGGCGTTTAACAGGTAAACCAGGTGTCTGTTTATCAACATTGGGGCCGGGAGCGACTAATTTTGTGACCCCAGCAGCCTATGCGCAGCTAGGCGGCATGCCGATGTTAATGATTACCGGACAAAAGCCAATAAAATCGAGTAAACAAGGGCGCTTCCAAATCATTGATGTAGTAACAATGATGCGACCTATTACCAAATTTACTAAGCAGATTGTTCACGGTAATACCATTGCGGCTTCGGTGAGAGGAAGCGTTTCGTATCGCAATGGAAGAGCGCCCGGGTGCAGTGCACCTAGAGTTGCCAGAAGATATTGCAGCAGAAGAAGCTGACGAGCATATGTATGAAGTCATAACGACACGTAGGCCTGATGCCGATCATTCCACTATCGATGCCGCAGCTGAAATGATCCAAAATGCCAAAATGCCTTTACTGTTGGTGGGTGCTGGGGCCAATAGAAAAAGGGCCAGTGCTGCACTCACTGATTTTGTTGATCGGACTGGGATCCCATTTTTTAATACTCAAATGGGTAAAGGTGTGATTGATGAGCGCCATGCTTGTTACATGGGGACTGCGGCTTTATCTGATCATGATTTTCTACATTGTGCGATAGATAGGGCTGATGTCATTATCAATGTAGGGCATGATGTCATTGAAAAACCACCTTTTTTTATGAAACAAGGTGGCTCGAAAGTCATTCATGTTAACTTTTCATCTGCACAGATTGATCCCGTTTATTTCCCACAACTTGATGTGGTTGGTGATATAGCAACGTCAATCAGACGATTGAGCGAGAGCTTAACAGTTCAGAAAGACTGGGATTTTTCTTATTTTTTCAGGGTAAAAGAAGAAGTAACACAACGTTTATCGCTCTATTGTGATGATGAGCGCTTCCCTTTATTACCTCAGAGTGTGGTCTCTATTATCCGTAAGGAACTAGATGAAGAAGGAAAATTGTGACCTTGGATAATGGGATTTATAAGGTTTGGTTTGCTCGCAATTATGTTTGTTATCAAAATAATTCTTTATTACTAGATAATGCCTTGGCTACGATGGGCGCCGGTTTGCCCTCGGCGATATTAGCCAAGCTGATTCATCCTGAACGTAAAGTGATCAGTGTCTGTGGTGATGGTGGCTTTATGATGAATTCGCAAGAAATGGAAACAGCGGTTCGTTTAGGCCTGGATTTAGTCGTCATCATTCTTAATGACAGCGCCTATGGCATGATTAAGTGGAAACAGGAAGGTATGGGATTTAATAATTTTGGTCTTGATTATGATAACCCTGATTTTGTGAAATATGCTGAGAGTTATGGTGCTATAGGACACAGGCCAGAGAGTCGAATAGAATTCGATAAGGTATTACAACAAGCTTTGCAGTCGCCAGGTGTTCACCTGATTGATTTAGCTGTTGATTATTCTCTTAATCACTCGATTTTGAACGAAGGCTTAAAAGAAAAAATCTGTATTTTATAAGGAAGTTTATGATGAATAATGTCGAACATTTTCCTCTAAATTCAGCGGGTAGCGACAAAGTAGGGAAGCATAATGTAGAGGTGACATCACCGTTTGATGACCACCTTATTGCAACTGTAGAGCAGGCTGATAGTGATGATGTTGAACAAGCATTAACAACGGCTCATGATTTATTTTCAGATCGCGCTGCTTGGCTTGATGTTACTCAGAGAATAGCGATCCTTGAGAAAGCCATTGAATTGATGACGGCACGATTTGATGAGCTGGCAAAAGGAGCTGCTGAGGAAGGCGGTAAGCCACTTGCGGATTCCTATGTCGAAATGACACGCTGTATTGATAGCATTCGAATTTGTATTGATGAGCTACGAACCAATGTGTGCAGGCCGGTTCCGATGGGCATTAACCCGGCTTCTCAGCATCGCTTCACTATAATGAAAAAAGAACCGATAGGCGTGGTTGTATCGGTCAGTGCTTTTAACCATCCTTTGAATTTAATTGCTCACCAAGTGGGCCCAGCGATTGCGGCGGGTTGCCCCGTCATTGTAAAACCAGCTGAAAATACGCCATTGTCTTGTTATAGATTGGTGAATATTTTTCATCAGGCAGGTTTACCAGCAGCATGGTGTCAGGTCTTATTGCCTGAAAATCATGACATTGCTGAAGCACTGGTCACGGATTCTAGAGTGGGTTTCTTTAGTTTTATTGGTAGTGCTAAAGTAGGTTGGTACCTACGATCTAAATTAGCTGCGGGTACACGATGTGCCTTTGAGCACGGTGGTGTTGCACCAGTAATAATGACTGAAAATGCTGATGTTGATGCTGCAATCCCAGGCTTAGCGAAAGGCGGTTTTTATCATGCGGGACAAGTCTGCGTATCTGTTCAACGTGTTTATGCCCATCATTCAATTGCCAGAGAAGTGGCTGATAAGATCGCAGATATTGCTAAAACAATGCGTGTCGGTGACCCATTACTTGATAGGGGCTGATTAAGGAAAATGAAATAACAAGGGTTGCCGGTTGGGTACAAGAGGCAAAAGACGATGGTGCAGAAATAATCTGTGGAGGTGACACCTTACCGAACCATTGTTATCAACCCACAGTCATATTTAATCCACCCAAAGATAGCAAAGTGAGCGTGGCTGAAATATTTGGTCCCGTTGTCTGTGTCTACCCTTATGATGATGTGGATGAGGCAGTTGCTCAGTCTAATGCCTTGGAAGTGGCTTTCCAGGCCTCTGTCTACAGTACTAATATTGATGAGGCGATGTATGTTTCAGATCGACTAGCAGCATCCGCTGTGATGATTAATGAGCACACCGCATTTCGAGTGGATTGGATGCCTTTTGCAGGCCTACGCAACTCAGGTTTGGGCGTTGGCGGTGTTCCTTATACCTTTGAAGATATGCAAGTTGAGAAAATGATTGTTGTGACATCGAAGCAAATTTCGTAGCAACTAACGATAAGATAAAATGAGTCTTATACGTTTATCTGCCTTGTTTTAGGTCGTTTTTATTATAAGAATTTCAACCACCATTTCCCCCAAATAATACAATGCTAGGGGCATATTGGTTAAATATTAAACGCAAAATTTTGAATGTTATACTGAAAGTGTTCTTTATGAGGTTAATACGATGAATAGATTCAAAAATATACTTTGTGTCGTAGAGCTGGGAAAAGAATACAAACCAGCGCTCGAGCGTGCGGTTACATTGGCTGAGAACAATCAGGCCAATCTGAATGTCATTACAGCCACTTCCTCTATCAGCGCCTGTGTCAGTGTGCCAGCAGCTGGAGCAAATATTACTGAGCTCCATGATGCAAACGTAAATAACCAAAAACAAGCATTGGAAGATCTTGTCGAACCTTATCGTGGGCGAACTAAGATCGAAACTAGGGTACTAGTGGGTACGCCATTTCTTGAAATCATTCGTGAGGTTTTACGTGATGGGTATGATCTAGTGATTAAATGTTCTGGGTCGAATGGTTGGCTGGATCGTTTATTTTCTAGCGATGATAAACACCTGCTGCGGAAATGCCCGTGTCCTATTTGGATCGTCAGACCTCAAAGTGGGGAGCTGTTTGACCGAGTTTTAGCAGCTGTTGATGTGGGTAATAGCTATCCATCAAAGGAATTGAAGGCGCATCAAGCGTTGAATGAGATGATCATTGATTTAGCAAGTTCGCTGGTGGTGTCGGAGTTTGCTGAGCTGCATGTTGTGCATGCTTGGGAGGCAATAGGTGAAAACTTTATGCGTGATGGCGCATTCATGCAACGGCCTGAAAATGAAGTCAATGCTTATGTCGATCAAGTTCGTGGACATCATAAACAGCTATTAGACAAATTCATAACAGATGTAAGTACTAACTTGGGCAAGGATACAGTTGATTACATCCAGCCTCAGATCCACATGCCCAAAGGTGCTGCACGTATCGTGATTCCAGAGCTTGCCAATGAGCTTCAAGTCGATTGTGTTGTTATGGGTACAGTGGCACGTCCCCTGGTGTTCCCGGATTATTCATGGGTAACACAGCAGAAGCCATATTGGATCAACTCAATTGTTCTGTTCTCGCTATGAAACCTCCTGGCTTCATCACTCCAGTGACTTTAAAGGACTGAATGAGCGAACGCATTAAGTCATTCATTTTTGTTCCTGGCGAGTCTTCAATCTTCTTAATGTCGTGTTCTTTAAGTTAATAGAGTGTGCCTTTTATAAAAATGACTTGATCTTAAGTCAAATTTTCTCTATATTTTCTTCTTAATATTTTCTTATTTTGTGAGTGAGTATAGTGATGCTGACAGAACGCCAACAAGATACATATAATTTTATTTGCCAATATATTGAACAACACGGACGTTCGCCATTACTTTCGGAAGTTGCTCGGAAGTTGCTAAGGGTATAGGGTTATCCTCGCAAGGTTCAGTCCATAATTATATTCAGGCTTTGGTTAATGAAGGTTTAATCACACGCAGTGTAGGCCGCTCCCGAGGCTTGCATCTTGCGACTGATAGTAAAAAAGATGATCAAGCTTCTTTGGTTTTACCCGTAATGGGCAAAATTGCAGCGGGTCGTTTGATTGAAGCTATTCCTGATGAGGATGAGATCGATTTGGGCGGTATGTTTGCGGGTAAAGGTCGTTTTGTTCTAAAGGTAAATGGCGATTCAATGGTTGAAAAAGCCATTATGTCGGGTGATTGGGTGGTGATTCAATCTCAACAAACGGCAAGGCATGGCGATATTGTGGTCGCGTTGGTTGATGGTTTTGATGCAACGCTGAAAACCATATTATTTAATGATGATAAGACGATAACCCTGATGCCTGCTAATCAAGACTTTGAGCCGATTATCTTGCCGGCTGAACGTATTAGCATACAAGGTGTTGTTGTGGGCCAGCTAAGAACCTACCCTTAGTGTAAATATCATGACATCGGCAGAGCAATCGTGGTCACGCGCGATTATTTTGATTGATATGAATTGTTTTTTTGCAGCAATAGAACAGCTCGATCATCCCAAATGGTTTCAAAAACCGGTGGCAGTGACTAATGGTTTGTTGGGTACAACCATTATTACCTCATCCTATGAAGCAAGAGCGTATGGCATTAAAACAGGGATGCGTCTTAAGCAAGCGCGTTCACTTTGCCCTGCCCTTATTCAAGCACCTTCGCGGCCAGAACGTTATGCGGCAATATCAACAAAGATAATGCGGTCGCTTCAAAGCATTACCCCCGATGTTGAAGTGTATTCGGTTGATGAGGCTTTTTTAGATGTAACGCATTGCCAGCGTTTATTAGGTTCGCCTGCAACTATTGCCAAATTAGTGAAAGAAACCGTAGTGAAAGTGTCGAGGCTTGGTTGTTCAGTCGGTATTAGCGGTGATAAAACCACGGCTAAATTTGCTGCGAAACAAAATAAGCCTGATGGCTTAACAATTATTAATCCTTGGGATGCAGAGAAGACTTTAGCGCCTCATCCGGTTGAGAGTTTGAGCGGAATTAACAGAGGTGTTGGCAGTTTTCTAAAGCAATATGGCGTCATTCACTGTGGTGATATGAAAAAAATACCCATGGCTATTCTGGCAGCACGCTATGGTAATCCAGGTCGGCGAATTTGGTTGATGGCTCAAGGCAAAGATCCTGAAAAAGTCATTATTAATATTAAGCCACCCAAGACGATGGGCCATGGGAAAAATATGCCGCCAGAGACTAAAGATAGTCATATCATCTTGAACTACTTCCAACATATGAGCGAAAAATTAGCGGTGAGGCTTCGTCAAAATAGTTATAAGGCGACGCATTTTTTTATTGCGTTAAAAACTAATCAAGGTTGGTTAAAAAGGAGATCACATGTTCACTATGCAACGGATGATGGCAGAACTATTTTTAGCCTGTGCCAACAGTTTGTGGCTGTTGTTTGGCAAGGTCAGGGGGCTTGGCAAATAAGAATTGTTGCATTGGACTTACTTTCAAAACAGCAAACTGACTTATTTGAAGATTTAATGCCACATGAACAGCGAGCAAAGGTTAATGCCGCTGTAGATGGCATTAATGAAAAGTTTGGCGAGTTTACTATTGCACCGTCACGCCTTATAAATCGCTCAGAAATGCCGAATGTTATCGCACCTTCATGGCAACCAGAAGGTCATAGGAAAACAATATGAATAGGTGTAGGGGATGCGGGCAGAATGAAGATGAAACAGACAATTTATTTTATCTAAACTATAATAGCGCGCTATGAGACATGTCAGTAATTTAAAACAATGGCTGGTAATAATGGGCCTGTCAGTGTTAACAGCGTGTTCCAGCACACCAACAACGGTTGACACGGCAGCAACCGATCCTGCGTCTAGCGATAAGCTTTATTCGTCTCCTTCGTCTCCTTCGTCTAAATCTGTATGGCATAAAGCCTATGGAAAACCACAAGAAGCGAGCCCAAATAAGTTATCAGAACAAACGTCGGTAGAGCCTGTTGCAGATGTATGGCAACGTGTTCGAAATGGCATGGAGCTAACGCCGTATAGGGAGGGCTAACGCCGTATAGGGTTCAAGAAGCGGAAACAAAGAAGTATTTATCATGGTTTGTGGATCATCCTGAATACGTGGATAAAGTGGTAGAAAGGGCAAGGCCATATCTTCACCATATTGTTTCCGAGCTCGAAAAACGTAATATGCCTTTGGAGATTGCGTTATTACCTGTTGTTGAAAGTGGCTATCAACCTTTTGCCTACTCAAAAAGTCGTGCGGCTGGTTTATGGCAATTTATTCCGAGTACAGGCAAGGTTTATGGTCTTAAACAGGACTGGTGGTATGACGGTCGTCGTGATGTCATCGCATCGACGAGTGCAGCGTTAACTTACTTGCAAAAATTACATAATGACTTTGGTGATTGGCAACTGGCCTTAGCAGCCTATAATTGTGGTGAGGGTACAGTCGGCCGAGCAATTAAACGTAATAAGAAGGCGGGGAAACCGACAGATTTCTGGTCATTAGATTTGCCGAAGGAAACATCAGCTTATGTACCTAAGCTGATGGCTGTATCGCATCTAGTAGCTATGCCGGAGCGGTATGATATAAAGTTAAGTCCTATTGAGAATAAGCCTTTTTTGACGGTAGTGGATACTGAATCTCAACTTGATTTAGCGGTAGCGGCAAAATTGGCAGGCATAACAGCAGATGAGTTACATTTGTTAAACCCTGGGTTTAATCACTGGGCAACATTACCTGGAGGACCACACCGTTTGGTTTTACCGCTGGATAAAGCGGCGCAGTTTAAACAAGCTTTATCTACATTGCCTAAAGAAGACAGAATGCGCTGGGTCAGGCATAAAATTAAGAAAGGTGAGTCATTAGGTTTAATTGCTAAAAGACACAGCACGACGGTTGAGGCACTAAAAGAAACAAATAATTTAACGAGTAATACAATTCGAGCTGGACGACATCTATTAATACCGATGGTGGGTGAGGTGAGCCCTCAGTATTCTCAAATGGCTAAAAAGCGTGCGAAGATTGCTAACAAGGCCAAAAAGAAAATTCATGTTGTTAAGGCGGGTGATACTTGGTGGGATCTTGCCAATACTTATAATGTGAGTGTGACTGAGTTGACGGGCTGGAATAATAAATCGCCTAGAGATACTTTAAATCTGAAACAAAAACTGGTTGTTTGGCCACAGAAAACAAAACATGGGCAAAGTGATAAAGTTAAAGTTGTCAGTTATAAAATACGAAGTGGTGACTCACTTTGGAAAATATCACGTAAATTTAATGTGAGTGTCGCGCAGGTGCGAGAATGGAATGGTTTAAGCAGTAGAACGTTATTACGACCGGGGCAGATGCTCACTTTATATGTTGAGAAAAGTTAAGAAATCGAGTTATCTTGACGCTATGAACCGCCAAAAAATTGGTTCTGCCGCCAAGCTTCATAACTGATAATTGCTACGGCATTGGATAGATTGATGCTTCGATTGTTTTCTTGCATAGGTATCCGAATTTTCCGATCTTCAGCTAAAGGTTGAAGAATGCTATCCGGTAAGCCAGTGGTTTCAGACCCGAACAATAATACATCCCCTTCTTGATACTCGACTTGGTCATATTGTGCTTTACCTTTTGTAGTACAGGCAAAAATTCGTTGTCCTGACATTGCATCATAGAATTGTGTGTAGTCCTTGTAACGCTGAATCTTAGCCAAATCATGATAATCTAACCCTGCTCGACGCAATTGTTTCTCCTCTAAATCAAAACCAAGAGGCTCAATTAAATGCAACTGACAACCATTATTAGCCGATAAACGGATAATGTTCCCGGTATTAGGTGCAATGCGTGGCTCATGTAGAGCGATATGAAACATAGTTAACCTTGTATATCAAAGAAGTTAATTTTGCATAGAGTGTATCGTTTTTAATTATAGGGTCAATGACTTTTGTTGTTTTGTGTAGAGTAAAATAAATGGGGGTGACCGCTTTATATTTTATTGGTATGAATTAGTGGCAAGCTACCATGATGAGTATTAAATATACTGACAATATGCCAAGCCTTAACCTTAGCATTCCTATCGAAACAGCTGTTTCAGATAGTGTTGAGCTTAATGAGACTCTGTTACGTCAGTGGATTAGGCGTTTACCGAAGCATGATGTAGAACAATATCTGAATGAATATATAACGGCTCTTAAACGTTTTAATGGTAATAAGCTGGGGTTGGAACAGCGACTATCGCTACTTGATATATATAGAGAGCCAATTAATAAGTTAGTATTTACTTACTCTCAAAATAAGCTCCATAAATATAGCTCTAGTATTGATCAATATAATATCTTAATAAGTGCAATAGCAGAAGTGTTATTAGAGTTAGCGGTTGGCTATAAGATTATTGTGATCGAATCCTTAAAAAGTAATGCTAATCTTAAGCTTAATAATCTTGCATTAATGGCGGTCAACAGAGCGGGCGAGCAGCTGAGTTATATTGCACTTCATGCTTATAAGTTTTATCAAACTATTCCCGCAAAAGTGTTAAACGAGCTACATCAATTATATATGTTGTCATTGTCCTGTGATGTAGAAGATAAATTACCTAAGCTAGCAACAGTGCCTGCAGCATCGACATCCTATAAAAGCCGTTATTGTCAGTTATTACTCGTTTGTATTTGTAACCCCTATGGTTTGCGTAGCAACGAGGTGATAAAAGCGTATGGGCTTATGAAACAGTTTGCAGCTGTCGCTGAGTTATCATTATTACCTCAAGATTCAAAAGCGATGGCTGGGCATTTTTATATCAACTGCTTAAGCGACGATATACCGATACCATCTGTATTACCTATGATCGATGATCAGACGCAGCCTCCTGCACTTGTTTTAGATACTAAACCAGCCTTAGTGGCGGTAGATATTTTGTTCCAAAGAGCAGTGCAAGTAGATAATCACCCTCAGGGCACTGATATCGAATTACTGAAATCGCTAATCCCATATTTGAATACATCCTATGAGCGAAAAGAGCTAAGGCGATCAGGAAGTGCTAAACAGCATATTTACGTAGCTACTAGTATAGATACCATCTACAACTGTATTGGTGCAGTCAATGCATCATCAGATGATATTAATACTTCCCTCAATGCCCCATGGACTTTGTTAAATAAAACGAGTTCAGGTTATTTGGTATCGAGACAGGAATCATTTGTTCAACATGATGCCTTAGTGGGAGATTTAGTGGGCACTTTTGACGTGACTGAGCAGAATAAAGTTAATAGTAGTAAAGTTGGTTTTATTCGTTGGATACGAACAAATGCACATGATGAGACTAAAATGGGCATATCACTTATTGAAGGAGATCCCGTTCCAGTAAAGTATGGGCTAGACGAAAATACAGAAATGGAGCCAGCACTTTTTTTACCAGAAGTAGCGAGAATCCATCAGGCCGCTTCCTTGATTACGCAAAAAAAAGTTGTGTCTATGAATTCTTTATTGCGAATAAAGCCAAATAAAAAACGATTCGAATTTAACTTGAAAGTAGATGCCATATTAAGCAGTGGAAATAACTTTGATCATTTGTCATTAACAGATAGTGATTAATGTAAAGGTAGCTGTGTGGATATTTTGATTATTGCTGGTGAGAATAGTGAAATGGTGGCTATGGGTGGATTCGAACCACCGACCCCATCATTATGAGTGATGTGCTCTAACCAACTGAGCTACATAGCCTTGTGAAGCAGGGCATTTTACGATGTCACACCTTAAATATCAAGTTATTTACAGCCAATCACTCAATTGAATACCGAATCCGAGACTATTACTATGAGCGTTGTAGTCAATCAGGCTTTCTCCATAGCCATTAAACCATTGCACATAGCCTTTTACATCATCATTAATGGGGAATGTCCAGCCCAGTTCAATAGCGCCGTGATTGTCACCAAACTCAAGGTTATTTCGGAGCAAGAAGCTGAAATTATGTTGTTTGTGTTTATATAATCCGCCTAATTCGACGTTGCCCATAAAGTCATCTATGTCAGGGTTATCATCGCTCCCATTACTTTCTGGAATGCGCCACCATGGTTTCAAAGAGAAGTACCAATCATCATGTTCGATAAGAAAATCAGCGTATACACGATTCCAACTGCGGGAAAGGCTACCAGATTGTCCATTGGATTGGTGCGAAATACCGGTTCTTATGACACGATTTTGGAAGCCAAAGAGTTCAAGGTCGCTGGAAAATGATAACCAAGCCTCGGGCTCATGATTAGACTCACGAAAAGGGGCTGATTTTTCTTTGTTAAACTGCTGGAAAAAAGAACGGTTTGTATAAGCGACATACAAATCAGCAGAATTAAATAAATCTCTTACGACAGGTACTTTTAAGCTTAATTGAAACTTGGTTTCCCAAGGCTGGAAGTGAAAGTTTTCATCTGGCGCATTATCTCGAAATGGCTTTTCATTAGGCTTAGAAAAGTTATTGCTCAAGATGATGTAGTTGGGTTTATGAGGCAGTAGAGAAAAAGGGTTACTTTGTTGCCGCTCAAGTTGGATACGAGTTGATAATGCAGAGGTCTGTTTTGTTAGTGACGGCAATTTGCTGTCTGCTTCACAGCGTGTTTTTAATTCACCAATGGTGACATTGTCTTTTGCTGTTTGTAGTTGAGCTAGTAAACAGGCATCCTGCTGCTTATCAGCTAAAGTAGTGTGACTATAGAAGAGAAGCAGAAAAAAGAGCATCCAATGCTTCATTACTCACTCCCAAACTGATGAATTAGACATTAAACCTAAAGTGCATTACATCACCGTCTTTAATAATATAATCTTTTCCTTCTAGACGCCATTTGCCTGAGTCTTTAGCACCTTGTTCGCCATTATATTCAACGAAGTCATCATATCCGACAACCTCGGCACGAATAAAACCTTTTTGGAAATCAGTGTGGATAACACCTGCACCTTCAGGCGCGGTAGCACCAATTTTCACAGTCCATGCTCTGACTTCTTTAACGCCAGCAGTAAAGTATGTTTGTAGGCCTAAAAGTGAGTATCCACTTCTAATTACACGGTTTAACCCCGGTTCTTCGATCCCTAAGTCTTCTAGAAACTCTAGCTTTTCGGTTTCCTCAAGCTCAGCAATTTCAGACTCTATTGAGGCACAGATTACCACGACTGCAGCACCTTCTTTTTCGGCGAGTGTATTTACTTGATCTAGTGCCGAATTATTGTCAAAGCCATCTTCAGATACATTGGCTATATACATGGTCGGCTTGATGGTTAATAAGTGTAATTCTTTTAATAAGGCCAGCTGGTCATCATCCAATTGCATAGCCCTTACTGCTTGACCTTGATCAAGGTGTTCACGCATTGTAGTTAATAATTCTAGGCGTGCTTTTGCAACCTTATCTCCACCTTTTGCATCACGTGTTGTTTTGGTAATTGCCTTTTCAACACTTTCCAAATCGGCTAGTGCTAATTCAGTGTTAATCACTTCAATATCATCAAGCGGTGATACTTTCCCTGCCACATGAACGACATTGTCGTCTTCGAAACATCGAACGACATGGGCGACAGCATCTGTTTCACGAATATTAGCTAAAAATTTATTACCAAGCCCTTCACCTTTCGATGCACCAGCAACTAAACCTGCAATATCAACAAATTCCATAGTGGTGGGTAGCACGCGTTCTGGGTTGACGATGTTGGCTAGGGCATCAATTCGAGGGTCTGGCATAGGGACAACACCGACATTGGGTTCAATGGTACAAAACGGATAGTTTTGAGCCTCAATGCCAGCTTGTGTCAGCGCATTAAATAGGGTCGATTTGCCTACATTGGGTAGCCCTACGATGCCACATTTAAATCCCATGGTTGTTCCTTATGATATATGTATTGTGCTTATTTTAGTGTATGCAAACGATGCATTGCTTTTTCTAGATCACCAGACAAAATAGCATCTAATTCAGCAATGGAGTTTTCAATGGAGGTCATGATTGCTTGGCGATCAGATTGAGAGGGTTTACTTAGGACATAATCAGACACCAGTCGACTATCTCCGGGGTGATCGATACCTATACGACAACGTAAAAATTCTTTACTGCCAATACGGGTGATTATGTCACGTAAACCATTGTGTCCGCCATGGCCGCCACCTCGTTTTAGTTTGGCGACACCAGCTGGTAGATCAAGTTCATCATGAATAATGAGAATATTGCTTGGCGCAATTTTATAAAAATTGGCTACAGCAGAGACAGCTTGACCACTACGGTTCATAAACTGTAGTGGCTTAAGCAAGAATAACTTGTTCTGCTGGTGTTGGCACTGGACCAATTGACCATTAAACTTAGTATTAACACTGAGTGTTGCACCTAAATCATGGGCCAATTGGTCCAGCCACCAGAACCCGACATTATGTCGGGTGTATTCATATTGAGGACCTGGGTTGCCCAATCCGGCGATTAACCAGTTAGCCATAATCGTGCCCTCAAGTTTATCCGGCGACTTGCTTACTCTTCAGTCGCTTCGTCACCTTCTTCAGTAGCTTCATCATCAGCTGCAACTTCTTCCTCTTCGTCTTCAACTTCGACAACAACACGAGGTACATGAACGGTCACAACCGCTTGATCGTAAGCAGAATGTTCGCCTTCTTCAAGCTCTTCTTCCTGACCATGTGAAAGCGCTGTTAATGTCACACCTTCTGGTAATACCAATTCAGATAAATGGGTACTGTGATCCAATTCTAATTTAGAAATATCAACTTCGATATATTCAGGTAAATCTTTAGGTAAACAAGAGACTTCAACATCTGTCATTAAGCGAGACAATACTGCGCCACCTTTAATGGCAGCTGATGCATCTTCACCAAGGAAGTGTAACTGTACTGACATTGTCATTGCGTGTTTTGCATCGATACGCAAGAAATCAGCATGCATGATTTTGTTTTCTTTAGCAGGATGGCGTTGTAAGTCTTTTAATACAACTTGCTGCTCATTACCGTCAACGACAAGTGTCAAGATATGAGCGTAAAACGCTTCTTCTTGCAAATGACGAAGGAAACGGTTGTGATCTAAGGCGATTGATACTGGCGCATCACTACCACCATACATAATAGCTGGAACCATACCGGCATGACGTAGGCGGCGGCTCGAAACCTTTCCCCTCGTCAGTCCGTAGTTCAGCTTGGACTTCAAATAAATTTTCCATTGTTTTCTCCAAAAATAGGTCAAACTTCTTTTAATTTGACCATTAAAAATGCCGCCTTCCGGCGGCTTATTGCCATACCCGCGACCAGGTTTGGCATCTTGAGCATCATTATTTAAGTGATGCTAATCCATATACAAAGAGCTTACAGACTCCTCGGTACTAATTCGGTACATTGCCTCTGCAAGCATTTCAGCAATGCTAAGTGGGCGAATTTTATCACATTTTTTTGCATTTTCCTGTAAAGGAATGGTATTTGTTACAACGAGCTCATCGAGCACAGAGTTTTCAATGTTTTCTACAGCTTTACCCGAGAGAACCGGATGGGTACAGTAGGCAACGACCTGCGTTGCACCTTCTGATTTTAATGCGGCTGCTGCGGCACAAAGCGTGCCTGCTGTATCGACCATATCGTCAATTAGTATACATACTCTGTTTTCGACTTCACCAATGATATTCATGACCTTGGCAACATTAGGCTGTGGACGACGTTTATCAATGATCGCTAATTCAACATCGAGGAGTTTGGCCAGTGCACGGGCACGAACAACACCGCCGATATCAGGAGAAACGAAACCAACAAGATCTTGGTATTTATGTTTCCAAATATCGCCTAATAAGACAGGAGAGGCATAAACATTATCAACAGGGCAGTCAAAAAAGCCTTGGATTTGATCAGCGTGTAAATCAACGGTTAAGACACGATCCGCACCGACACCCGTCAGCATATTGGCAACGACTTTGGCTGTAATAGCAACGCGAGCTGAGCGTGGACGGCGATCTTGGCGTGAGTAACCAAAGTAGGGAACTACAAGGGTAATTCGTTTTGCTGACGCACGGCGAATGGCATCAGTCATCACCATCAATTCCATGAGGTCATGAGGTTTTTATTCGCGGGCATGCAAGTAGGTTGGACTATGAATACATCCTTACCTCGGACGTTATCAAGAATTTCAACCATGATTTCGCCATCGCTAAAGGATTCCACGGTAGCTTTACCAATAGGAACATTAAGGAAACGAGCAATATCTCGCGACAGTTGAGGGTTGGCATTACCAGTAAATACCATCATGCTGCTGTCAGCGGTGCGTTGTTGAAGCTGAAGTAGTCTGTTGTTGCTCACGGTAAGCTGCCGATTTCTCAAGTTGATAAACAAAAAGAATGGCTGGGGTACCAGGATTCGAACCTGGGAATGCAGGGATCAAAACCCTGTGCCTTACCGCTTGGCGATACCCCAACTGATGAAACTAAATTCTAACATCTTGCCAAAAAACTTTGCTAATGGTGTTTAATTCTTCTTGGCCATTAGCGTAGCAAGTGGCGACTTATTCCGTCCTCTTGCCACAAAACCTTGCCAATCAGTTGGCAACGCAGCTACTACTGCTTGTGCTTGTATTTGACTATCAAAACTAGCAAATACACAGGCACCTGTTCCTGTCATTTTTGCCTTGCCAGACTGATTAAGCCAGTCAAGTGCATCGGAGACAGCAGGATAGTGTTCTTTGACTATATCTTCACAGATATTCCTACCTTCCCCGGAAAGGAAGCGCGGTATTGTGATAGGTTCACAATCTCGTGTCAATTCTTGAGATGCAAAAACTTGGGCTGTAGAAACGTGGCAAGAAGGCACAATGACTACATACCAAGGCTCAGCTGGCGATATCATAGTTAATTGCTCGCCAACTCCTTCTGCCCAAGCAGCATGACCATAAATAAAAATGGGTACATCTGCGCCTAAATTCATACCAATCTCAGCCAATTGCTCTGTACTTAAATGACATTGCCACAGGTGGTTAAGTGCAACTAAGGTTGTTGCAGCATTTGAACTTCCTCCGCCAAGACCGCCACCCATAGGCAAATGTTTATCAATAGATATTATTGCGCCTTTTTTGCAATGAGTATGCTGCTGTAATTGTTTGGCGGCACGTATAATTAAATTTTGATCTTGTGGGACGTCGGGGATAGGTGTCGATAATTCAACATCGCTTTGTTCGGTCACTGTGAATTGTAATAAATCACAGTAATCTAGAAATTGAAAGGCTGTTTGTAGCAGATGATAACCATCATCACGTTGCCCGATGATGTGCAGGAAAAGGTTAATTTTTGCTGGCGAAGGCCAAACAGTCACGATAAGTTATTCCATGAGCTAATAACGATACGGACGTTGATATCAGGGTGAGAAATAAAGATTTTTTCTGGTACAGAATGAATACCAAAGGAGCCATAACGTAAAAATTTTATTTGCCAACCTTGTTGTGAAAGGAAACTGATTCGCCCATAGGGATCAAGTTGTAATTCCTGATAATCCTGTTTTGCATAAGGTAAGCCACGCACCCAATCTTGCAATGCACTAATAGGTAGCTGCCATGAAAACGTCTCTGCCAGAAGGGATTCAGCACTATTAGCGACAATTTGTCTACCATCATCGAGTGTTAAAACAACACTTTCCGAATTACCATTTAGGTTAATACCACCTTGTGCAAATGGGCCGAGTAATTTGATTTGATAATGGTTGTCATTTTGTTGCCAGCGCAGACCCGCATTCCAAGCATCACTATTTTGCTGTATGAAGGCTCGGCCTTTGATTTTCCACTGTTTTAATGTGAGCAATTGTTTTTGCCTTGTTTGCCAAACAAGATTGGGATCATCAACGGGCTGCTGCTGAGGTATAGAACTACATGCGGCAACGGTTAAAACTACGATTGTAATAAAGTACGCTCTTATTGTTAGCATTTACAAGCCAAAGCGCTTCATAGTTTCGAGCAGTAATTTATTATTGGCATGTTGCTTTAATGCCTGTTGCCAAACTGACTTGGCTTCGTCGTGCTTGCCTTGTTGCCATAATACTTCACCAAGGTGAGCTAAAAACTCAGCATCATCCTGCATTTCTGCAGCCTGTTTCAGGTAAAAAGCAGCTTGTTCGAGCTTGCCCATACGGTAATAAACCCAACCAAGACTGTCCAAATAAAAAGGATCGTTCGGTTTTAACTCAAGCGCTTTATTGATCAGAATGAGCGCTTCTTGATGACGATCTGTTCGGTCGGTTAGTGTATAACCTAATGCATTTAAGGCTTGGGTATTTTTAGGCTCTATTTCTAAGATGGTGCGTAAATCTTGCTCTAATATATCTATACGATCAATTGATTCAGCTGCCATTGCCCTGCCGTAGAGAAGATCAATTTGTTGTGGGTGTTCTGCCAGGGCTGTGCCAAGTAAATCGAAAGAGGCTTGCTGTTGATTTTGTTCTCTTAAAAAAGTGGCTTCATATAGATAATATTGTACGGCTAATTGTGGGTTTGCCTTGCGGATATCGGCTATATGCTTACGTGCTTTTGCCAGCTGGTCATTTTCAGCTAATAGTGTGATGTAATGATTTTGTGCCGCATCAAAGCGAGGGCTTTTGGCGGGTACAGATGCAAACCAACTGAGAGCGGCTTCTATATTATTATTAAGTTTTTCAGTTAAGCCCATAAAATAGGCGGCTTGGCCATTGGGATCGCCACCTCTTAACAATTTTTTGAAATATTGTTTGGCGAGATCGCCATCTTTCGCTTCTATGGCTAATAAACCTAAAGCAAAAATAACTTCACGATCGTCAGCATTTTCTTTATGTAGTTGTTCAAAGAATTTTTGTGATTCTTCGAGATCATTATTCTCACCTAATAATTTGGCGTAATTAAAGCGAATATTGCTGCTGGCATCTTTTTTATTAGCGGGTTTCTTTAGTAAGGCCAGTGCTTCAGGACTTCTCTTTAAGCGTTGTAATGTCTTGGCCTTTAACACCAGCGCCTGTTCAAAGTCAGGTTGTTTTGCTAAGACGGCATTGGTCGTTACGAGTGCATCCTCATAGCGTTGAAAAAAAGCGGCCAAACGTGCGTAGTGAAATTGTGCTTCAACATCGCCATGTTGAAAAATTGTTAATTGCTTCATTACATTAAGTGCAGCATCGGTTTCGGCGATTTTACTTAAATTATCGGTAATGCGCGTTAAATAAAGTGATGATTTTTCGGGTGCTAATTCAAAGGCCTTATTTGCTGCAGTAACAACTCGATCGAATTTACCCTGAAGCATTAAAAATGGGATTTGTAGAATATATATATCAGCATCAGTTGGATCGACTTCAGCCCAACGGTTTAGCGCTTTATTTATCCGTTGCTGATCACGGGTTAGGTTGGCAATTTGAGTGGAACGGCCCGCTATAGCAGGAGAGTCGACTAGTGTTGCTGCTCTGCCATATAGTTCTGCAGCTCCCACCACATCGCCACGCTGCTGAGCAATTTCTGCCGTTAGTAATAGGTAGGTTAGTTGGGAAGTAAGCGGTAAAGTTGCTATTTCGTCAGTAGGAGTTGTTTGTTCCGGAGTTATTTCAGCAAGCTGACTTGTATCTGACTCTAACTCTAACTCTGGTGTTTCCGGTTTTATGGGTGCAGAAGAACTGCAAGCCGTTAACGCTATTGAAAGGCAAAGTACGAGACCAAAACCGGCAATAAATCCATAATAAAACGACCTGAACGATTGATTTTGTTAGAATAGTCTATTGTCTTCAATAAACTGACAACAATAATTAAGTAACAACTGTAAAGTTTAACAGCATTTTAATAACGACCCACAGCAAATTACCTACCTGACTATGCCATGAATTCGAAGCTTATGATCACACTGTATTTTGCTGGCAATGAAGATGTCGTGGTTACAAGCATGTTGTTGACTTCATAATATGAAACCAGACTTTATTTCTACTCAATCTGACAACTTTAAACGCCTAATGTTCAGGCGGGTTCAGGCGCGCTTGTAATCAATGCAATTTGTAAGCTATGGCATAAATCACACTACAGCGCCTGTTGAGGTTAGGGAAAGTATTGCCTTTAATCCAGACACATTGCCCTCAGCACTTCGGTCGCTAAAACAATGTCCAGGCGTCGTTGAAGCGGCCATCATCTCAACCTGTAACCGGACAGAGATATATTGTCATATAGATGATGAAGTCGATGCTTCGGTGGCCGGCAATTGGCTTGAAAAGTTTCATCAACAGCAAAACTTATCCTTGGATCGTTATTAAAATATCAATATCAAGGTGATGACGTAATTCGTCATTTACTACGTGTTGCCTGTGGCTTGGACTCCATGGTTTTAGGTGAACCACAAATTCTAGGGCAAATTAAAACAGCCTATAGCGAAGCGTTAAATAACGAAACAGTAGGTAAATGCTTGGGACGTCTATTCCAACATGCGTTTACTGTTGCAAAACAAGTCAGGACTGATACTGCGATTGGGAATAGTCCTGTTTCAGTTGCTTTTGCAGCGGTAAGTTTAGCCAAGCAAATTTTTGCAAGCTTATCAGCCAAGCAAATTTTGGCAAGCTTATCAGAAGCGACAGCCTTATTAATCGGTGCAGGTGAAACGATTGAGCTGGCTGCAAGGCATCTCCATGATAATGGTGTTGGCCGCATTATTATTGCTAACCGCACTATTGCCAGGGCCCATAATTTGGCTGTTCAAGTGAATGGTTATGCAATTGATTTAAGTGAAATGCCGAATCATATTGCAGAAGCGGATATTGTGGTGAGCTCGACAGCTAGCCAGCTTCCTATTTTGGGTAAAGGTACTGTTGAACGGGCATTAAAAGAACGCAAGCGACGCCCTATTTTTATGGTCGATATCGCTGTGCCACGTGATATTGAATCTGAAGTAGGAGATTTAGAAGATATCTACCTCTATTGTGTCGATGATCTGCATGATATTATCGAAGAGAACTTACAATCTCGACGTGATGCAGCGCTTCAAGCAGAAGAGATTATTGATAGTCAAGTTGATAGCTTTATCAGCTGGCTGCGAACACAAGATGCTGTTCCAGTAATAAGGGCTATACGTACTAATGCACATAATGAAAGTGGTTACTTACTAGAAAAAGCGAAAAAACAACTAGAACAAGGTGTCGACACGGAACAAGTACTCAAAGAGCTGGCTAGAACGTTAACCAATAAATTATTACATGAGCCCAGTAGACAGCTTCGTCAATCAGGCAATGATACTGATAATAATTTGATAGAAGCGGCAAGAAGCCTCTTCAATATCAAGGAATAAGTAGTGAAAGAATCCATTAAACACAAATTAGAAACGCTAGTCGAACGTCATGAGGAAATCAGTGGTCTATTAGCTGAGCCTGAAGTGATGGCTGATCAAAATAAGTTTCGTTCGCTGTCTCAAGAATATGCTCAGTTAGAGCCCGTCGTAAGCAATTTCAATGCGTACATGACTAGCGTAACGGCCATCGAAGATGCCAAATTGATGATGGAAGAAGATGATGCTGAAATGCGTGAAATGGCTAAAGAAGAGTTAGTCGAAGCTGAGCAGCAAGAACAACAGTTAGAAGTGACATTACAAAAATTATTACTGCCAAAAGATCCTAATGATCAACGAAATATCTTCCTAGAAGTCAGAGCAGGAACAGGTGGTGATGAAGCAGCATTGTTCGCCGGTGATTTGTACCGAATGTATAGCCGATATGCCGAGAGTCGTCGTTGGGGCGTTGAATTAATTAATTTTGAACACGGTGGCTATAAAGAAGTGGTCATCAAAATTGTAGGTGATGGCGCTTATTCAAGGCTTAAATTTGAGTCTGGTGGTCATCGAGTACAACGTGTGCCAGAAACGGAGTCACAGGGCCGAATTCATACTTCAGCTTGTACTGTTGCCATCATGCCTGAAGCAGATGAGTTAGATCAGATTGATATTAATCCAGCCGATTTACGTGTCGATACGTTCCGCGCCTCTGGTGCCGGTGGTCAGCACGTTAATAAAACTGATTCTGCCATTCGAATTACGCATATTCCAACAGGTATTGTCGTTGAATGTCAGGATCAACGTTCGCAACATAAAAATCGTGCTCAGGCGATGTCAGTACTGCAGTCACGAATTATGGCCGAACAACAAGAAAAAATAGATTCAGAACAGGCGGAAACACGAAAATTACAAGTGGGGAGTGGAGATCGTAGTGAACGGATCCGTACCTACAATTATCCGCAAGGCCGTATGACAGATCATCGTATTAACTTGACTCTGTATAAATTAGCTGAAGTGATGGAAGGTGATTTAGAGCAAGTTATAGAACCGTTGATTAATGAGTATCAAGCAGATCAATTGGCTGCATTGGCGAGTGGTGAATAGTATTAAAAAATGCTTCAATAAATGTTAGAGCGCATTGTAGAATCGAATCTATCAAAGATTGAAATTAAAATTAGTGGGGAAAAATATGAAAACAATGACTTGCAGACAACTTGGTGGCGCATGTGATCAAGAATTCAGCGCAGAATCTTTTGAAGATATGGCTGGTTTGATTAAGGCGCATGGAGTAGAAATGTTTCAAAAACAAGACAGGCCTCATCTTGATGCTATGCAAAAGGTTTTTGCCCTTATGCATGACCCCATGACCCTGACTTCTTGAAAGAATGGTCTGATTCTAAGCAAGCAGAGTTTGAGGCTTTACCTGAAGACTAATTGTTAAATGAGGAGTTTCTCATCCTGCGAGCTTTAACCAATCCTGAGGCTTAAGAAACACGTCATATAATTTAGCCTCTTCTGTTCCTGGATCTGGCTGCCAGTTGTAACGCCATTTTACTAGAGGTGGTAGCGACATTAAGATGGATTCTGTCCGCCCACCAGACTGCAGACCAAATAAGGTACCGCGATCGTAGACGAGATTGAATTCGACGTAGCGGCCACGGCGATAGAGTTGAAAATCGCGTTCGCGTTCGCCAAAAGGCATGTCTTTACGGCGTTCTACAATTGGCACATACGCTTTTGTATAGCTATCGCCAACACTTTGTAAAAAGTTAAAGCAGTGTTCAAAGCCACCTTCATTGAGATCATCAAAGAATAAACCACCAGCCCCACGGGTTTCACCACGATGTTTAAGATAAAAGTATTCATCACACCACTGTTTGTATTTTGAATAAACATCTTCACCAAAAGGATCGCAGGCATCTTTTGCCGTTTGATGCCATTCAATGGCATCTGCTTCAAAACCATAATACGGTGTTAAATCATAACCACCGCCAAACCACCAAATGGGGTCTTCTCCTTCTTTTTCAGCAATGAAAAAACGAACATTGGCATGAGAGGTTGGTACGTAAGGGTTATGGGGATGAATAACCAGTGAAACACCTAATGCTTCAAAACTTCTACCCGCTAATTCTGGACGTCCCGCTGTAGCGGAAGCAGGCATACTTTTACCAGTAACATGAGAGAAGTTGACGCCACCCTGCTCAAACACAGTACCATCAGTGATTAGACGCGTTCTTCCACCGCCTTCTAAACCGCCATGACTATCTCGTTGCCAGCTATCTTCGATGAAGTGTGATTTACCATCGATTAATTCAAGCTCATTGCAAATTCTGTCTTGTAAGTCTAATAGGTATTGTCGTACTTGCTCTATATTAGGCTGGCTCATCGAACCTGCTCTCCTGTCAATGCATTTCTAATTTGTGATGGTTTGTCTGCACCGGAACAATGACCTGGAACAACATAATCAAGTTTGGGCAGCTGCCAATAAACTTCTCTTGTTGTTCTTGCTGGTCTCATGCCTGCCAAGTTTGCACTGGTAGATATTAATGGTCCACCGAATGCACGGCATAAATCAGCAGTTTGTTGATGTGCAGTAACTCTGACGGCAATGGTATCGTATTTTCCACATAAATAGTAGGGGATATCATCCCTTACAGGTAGTAACCAAGTATTTGGCCCTGGCCAAGTAGGGGTTATTAGCTTTAACACAGCAGGTGTTACAGGCTGAATGAAGTCTTGTAACTGATTGAAATCGGCTGCAATAAGAATTAAACCTTTTTGTAAAGGTCTTTGCTTTAAGTCGAGTAATTTTAAGGCTGCCTCTTCATCCCATGGATCGCAACCCAGACCAAATACAGCCTCGGTTGGATACGCAATTATTCCACCTTGATGGAGGGTTTGAACCGCACGTCTAATTCGCCAATTTGTCATGATGTAGCTATCTTATTTTTATTAAGGACAGATCGAAGTTAGTCACTTTTAAATACATTTTATGTGTTTTAGGAGATTATGCTGATACATAAAGTATGTTTTTCTTAATTTAGATGACGTTTCTTCTCGATTATTTTTTCGATAAAGGGTGCCAAAATAATGCCCATTGCTAAGCCTAATTTTACAGCAGGAACAACAAGGTTATTCGGTCGAGACATAAATGAACCTTTTAACATACTTAAATAGTATGGAAAATCGGCTGTTTTTGGATCTTTAAAACTTATGACGACTAGGCTTTCATCGGCAGTTGGAATTTCACGCATAGCAAAAGGGTTTGATGTATCTACTAAAGGCACACGTTGAAAGTTAATATGAGTACGCGAAAACTGGGGGGTAATGTGGTAGAAATAATCAGGCATTCGTTTGAGGATAATATCGACTACAGCTTCTTGTGAATATCCACGATTTACACAGTCACGCTTAATTTTTTGGATCCACTCTAAATTAATAACGGGGACAACACCAATCATCAAATCAACGAAGCGGGCAATATTGACTTCATCCGTTACAGCGCCACCATGAAGGCCTTCATAGAATAGAAGATCAGTATTACCCTCAATTTCTTCCCATGGCGTAAATGTGCCAGCAGGTTGGTTGAAGGGAATACCTTCAGTATCGCTATGAATGTAGTAACGACGTTGTCCTTTTCCTGTTTCAGCGTAGGTTTGGAAGAGTGACTCTAGTCGGTCTAAGCAATTAGCTTCTGGTCCAAAATGTGTCAGTGCGATACCTTGCTCTTGCGCCTTAACAACTTCGGCACGCATTTCTTTTCTATCATATCGGTGAAAACTATCACCTTCGACTACAACAGGTTTAATTCCACCACGACGGAAAATATCTTCGAACGTATTTTTTACTGATGATGTCCCTGCACCAGATGAACCGGTTACAGCAATGATAGGATGAGCAACTGACATTCAGCCTTCTCCTCAAGGGGTTAGGAAGTTATAAACTACAAAACTAGTCTCGCGTTATCGCGCGGTAGCCGATATCAGTGCGGTAATACATATCCTGCCAAGTAATGTTGTCTATTATTTTATACGCTTTAGTTTGGGCTTCGGCAACTGTTTGGCCTAAGGCTGTAGCGCAGAGCACTCGACCACCTGCCGTAACAATGCTGTCATTTTTAAAAGTTGTACCAGCCTGAAAAACTTTCGTATCGTCGCTTTCAGTGGCATCTAAACCTGTAATAACATCACCTTTTTTATATGTGTCTGGATAACCACCTGCAGCGAGTACTACACCAACTGCAGCACGCTTATCCCAAACAGCATCAACAGCGTTTAGCTCACCTTTTAATGCCGCTAGGCAAAGTTCAACTAAATCAGATTTTAAACGCATCAATATGGGCTGTGTTTCTGGATCACCGAAGCGACAATTATATTCAACAACACGCGGTGCTCCTGCTTCGTCAATCATTAAATTAAACCGGCGTATAAGAACCCAGTGTAAGGTCTTCCATCAGCGGCCATACCCTCTACTGTGGGGATAATGACTTCATCCATGATTTTTTGATGAACGCTATCTGTCACCACAGGTGCTGGTGAATAAGCACCCATGCCGCCAGTGTTAGGCCCTTTATCACCATTGTCACGAGCCTTATGATCTTGCGATGTGGCCAACGGCAAGATGTTTTTACCATCAACCATGACGATAAAACTGGCTTCTTCGCCAACCATAAACTCTTCAATGACAACACGATGTCCTGCTTCACCAAAAGCATTGCCTGACAACATGTCTTCAACGGCATCAATGGCTTGTTGTTCGGTGAAAGCAACAATGACGCCTTTACCAGCAGCGAGACCATCAGCTTTGACCACAATAGGTGCACCTTGCTGACGGATGTAATCCACAGCAGGAGCCACTTCAGAGAATACTTGGTATGCAGCAGTTGGGATGTTGTGACGAGCTAAGAAATTCTTAGTAAAGCTTTTTAAAAAACGTAACAAGCCCAGGAATATCTTCGACGGTGATATCTACATTTTCTATATTGGCTTCCGCATCAGTACCAGGATTCCCAGGAGCAACGAAAACCTGACTACACTGAGGCGATTGAATAAGCTTCCAAGCTAATGCATGCTCACGACCACCACCACCAACAACTAAAATTTTCATGCTCTTTGCCGTACTTATAAATAAAGTTCGCTATGATACCTTAGATAAGGTGATAACTGAATTGGAACACATCAATCCATAGGGTTAGATTCCTGTATTTTTGATATCAAATTGAGGGTTTGCAAAGCCTTGTCGTTTTCTTTATCGTCTAGGTTAATGGTTTGACATATTAATAGGTGGAAATAAAGACAATGGAAGATCTTAAAGCGTCAGAAGCATGGCGAGTTTTTCGTATTCAGGCAGAATTAATTGATGGTATTGAAACATTACATAAGTTGGGTCCAGCCGTTTCTATTTTTGGTAGTGCGCGACTGCCTGCGGACTCCAAGTATTATCAAGATGCTATTACGGTTGCTGGCAATTTATCTAGGGCGAAATTTTCCGTTATTAGTGGCGGCGGCCCAGGCATTATGGAGGCTGCGAATAAGGGAGCTTTTCAACAAGGAGGACATTCTGTAGGTTTAAATATCGAGTTGCCACATGAACAGACGCCTAATGATACGCAAGATATTAGTCTTACATTCCGTTATTTCTTTGTTCGTAAATTGATGTTTGTAAAATCATCTATGGGCTATGTTGTCTTTCCGGGTGGTTTTGGCACATTAGATGAGTTTTTTGAGGCATTAACGCTCATTCAAACCAAAAAAATTCGTCAATTCCCGGTTATTCTTTACGGCTCTGAATTTTGGCAGGGTTTAATTGAATGGTTAAAAGAGCGTGTGCTTGAGGTTGGCTGTATTGCAGAGGAAGACTTAGATTTATTTTACATCGTTGATACCCCTGAAGAAGTGTTACCCATTATTGAAAGACACTATGAGCATATTAGTGCTCACCCAGACCATGAAAAGAGATTTACGGTTTGATTAGTCGCCTGTTCCTAAACATAGGCATAGTAAAAAATACACTATGACATCTATGTTAGAACGAATAAAAAGTTACTTCGGCTGGGCGATTTTCAACTCAAGAGCTCTACATCTTAGTAACATCAGATGAGATTGATTTACTTGAAACTGTAGCAGCAGGAAAAAAGTTGATAAAGGTCTCCGTGAATGACGACTTACAAGAAGCAATAGATAAATTAAGTAAAAATGATGCAGAAGCATTGTATGTCACCAGGCGTATTGGTTTACTGACCGAGAAAATTGAAGGAGTGATAACGCCACAGGATATTGAGGCTCAATATCATGTGCCAAGACATTAAACAAAAAGATTACTAAATTTTGTAAACAAATAGAAAAAGCTTCTGTATAATGCGCCGCATGCCTAGGTGGTGAAATTGGTAGACACAAGGGACCCC
>Ga0206128_1001175_pt1 | contig 27204 bp, 22 predicted proteins | sample Helgoland_Spring_7_FD_148601 | JGI IMG/M metagenome (GOLD analysis project Ga0206128, IMG submission 148601) | Pelagic subsurface seawater microbial communities from Kabeltonne, Helgoland, North Sea - Helgoland_Spring_Bloom_20160426_1 | ecosystem: Environmental > Aquatic > Marine > Epipelagic ... | reverse complement strand
CCAAAATGTCAACAGCGCATGAAGGCAGAAGGCCTTCATGACGAAGAGGCTTTGCAAGGCTGGTTCAATACGCGAATTGAAAATTATGTAGCCACTAAGGGCAAGCAAATCATCGGATGGGATGAAATTCTTGAAGGCGGACTAAGTCCCAATGCTACGGTACAGAGCTGGCGCGGTTTTGAAGGAGGAATTGAGGCTGTAGAGCAAGGTCACGATGCCATTATGAGTCCGACTTCACACGCCTATTTTGATTATCCGGTGAGTAGTATTGATGTGCCGAAAGTGTATAGTTACAGTCCTATTCCAAATGATTTAGACCCGCTTTTGGCAGGACATATTTTGGGCGGCGAATGTAATTTATGGTCGGAACGTATTCCAGATATAGAAACTTTAGATCGCCGATTCCTACCTCGCGGAATCGCCATGGCTGAGGTTTTATGGTCACACCCTGCTGATCGTGAATACGATGCATTTTGGGAGCGACTTCAAAATCATTACCCTATGCTTGATACATTAGGCTATAGCTATGATGTGGAGCAGGTACCCGTGAAATTGGCCACTAAAAACGATTCCTTTAAAGAGGATCTCAAAGTTGCGGTTACAACAGAGCCGGCTTTTGCAAATCTTGAACTCGCTGTTGAGGCGCCGACGGGAATGACCATGGGGAGTTTGACCACCTTTACGGCACGCGGTACACATCAAATGAAGGTGCAACCGGCTCGCGATGGGCATGCCATGGGTAAAGCGCTGAACTACGGATTCGCCGTGCACGAGGGCTTAGTGACGCACAGTTGTTTGACTAGTCCTCCAACCGAGCCTTATACCGGCACTAAAGATGTCCCATTGGCCAACGGGGTGTTGGGATCGGAAAATTATAGAGATGGAAATTGGGTAGGGTATTTTGGCCCCGATTATTTCAGTGGCCATTTTGATTTTAATATACCCTATCAAATAGATTCCATTAAGATTAACTTTCTCCAAAGCAGGTTGAGTTGGATACTTATTCCAGAATTGGTCTTCACTGACATCTATGTCGAAAGCGATGTGATTGAACGCTATGAGTGGCGAAGAACCAGTTCAACCTCAGAAGAGGGGACCTTTATTGAAACCATGGTGCTTGCACCTGAAGGTGGATTTACACCGACCAAAGAGGTCGATTTCAAAATTCCTAATACTGAGAGATTACCAGATAACCATCCTGCAGCGGGTCAACCTGTTTGGCACTTTTTGGATGAAATACAGATTTATGGCCGACCAATTTGAAATAGAAATCGCAATTGAGGAACCTGGGCATGCCTCTCAGCTCATCGATTTGGGTGTTCACAGAATAGAACTGTGCAGTAATCTCAATGAAGGCGGATTAACTCCTTCCGCTGCTCAAATTGAAATGACTGTAGATGTCAGTGACCTTCCAGTGTATGTCATGTTGCGTCCGCGCGCTGGAGATTTTATCTACAATAGATTAGAAAAACACATGATGCTTGAAGAACTTAAAATCTTGAGCGATTGTGGGGCCACGGGAATTGCCTTTGGCGCCTTAGATGGCGGAAGAAATGTGGACACGGAATTTGTGGAATTGGTTGCGCAGTTTGCACAGGACTATGGATTGGGGATGACGTTTCATCGTGCTTTTGATGCCTGCGCGCGACCACAAGCAGCGATGGAGCTGCTCGTCGAGTTAGGTGTTGAACGTATATTGACCAGTGGTTTTGCTCCCACGGTAAGTGATGGCTTACCTGCTATGAAACATTTGTGTGAGCAAGCAGCAGGTAGGATTCAGATTCAAGCTGGCTCTGGGGTTAGCGCTGCGGCTGTAGACGATTTATGGTCAGCGGGCGTTCGTTCCTACCATTGCACCGCGCGCTCAAAGATTCCTGCGCGTGAAGATACTGTCGAATCGAAGCTCGGCTTCGGTGATTACTGGTCGCTAGACCGTAAAAAAGTGGAACAACTCGGTGATGCGCTTTGGCGCAAATTGGTATAAAAAAACCCGCACGAGGCGGGTTTCTTTATATCTGTACCTAAGGATTATTTCCCCCAACGTTGGATTTGAGCGACATCTATCGATAATGGAATAGGTATGCCAGGAATGGTTACCGTTAGGTTAGTGTCTGTTCTAAATGTAAAAGCGTCTTGTTCCAGTGTTCTGATCACAAAGTTTACATCGGAGGCGCCAACACCTCCACTACCTGGGATTTCAATCCCAAGATCGAGTCCTTTAAGTACAAGAATTGTATCGTTTTTGATCGCCCAACCCAATGAATCCATACGGGTACCCGCTGAATCAATGGTTAGACCTCCGTCTTCCATGAAATTTGCTTCCATGAAAGAGGTGTTTTGAACGTCTGACGAATCTATGAATGGCAATGCAGCAATGTTGATCTGTGTTTCGATACCAGTCCAGACGCCTGTCACCTTAAATTCGGTGCTCTTGTTTTCCCATTTCGTACAAGCGGCTAATGAAGCAGCAGCTACGATGTATAATGCAATTTTTTTCATGATATGCTTTTTAAGTAGTGTAAAGATGCCAAATTTTATGCCAATTCCGTTTGCGCTGCATCCCGATCTTTTGCTAATTGGCGTTTTAAATCTTCTAGGGTATTGAAATGATAGACTTCCCTATGCTTTTTCGAGACCTCAAAACAGATGCGTTTGCCGTATAAATCCCCGTCAAAGTTGAGAATATGTACTTCGACAGAGCGTTGCGTCGCACCAACAGTTGGGCGGCGACCGATGTTGGCCATGGCTTTAAAGGTTTGCCCATCGATATGAAGAAAGCCTAGATAGACTCCGTCAGAGGGCACGAGCTTTCTCGCAAAATCGAGACCTATATTGGCGGTAGGAAAGCCAATGGTACGCCCTATCTGATCGCCTTGTATCACGGTACCGCTCAAGGTGAAGGGATGGCCCAAATATTCAGCAGCTAAGCCCACATCACCGCGATGTAAGGCTTGACGTATTTTGGTACTGCTCACATTTACACTTTCTACATCAAGTGCTGAAATTTCTTGGACCTCGAACCCGTAAATGGGTCCAAATTCTTTGAGATGCTCGAAACTACCCTCTCTGTTTCTTCCGAAATGATGATCGTAACCGATCACCAGGTGCTTCACGCCAATGGTATTCACGAGAATTTCTCGAACAAACTCTAATGAAGGCGTACGCGAAAACTCTTTACTAAAAGGATGTATGATGAGATGATCCAATCCGGTTTTTTCAAGAAGTTCAATTTTTTCTTCAATGCTCGAGAGTAATTTGAGCTCGACATCCGGCTGTAAAATCACTCGCGGATGGGGATCAAAAGTGAGTAAAACGCTCTCTCCACCGACTTTGTGCGCGGTTTGAACCAATTGATTTACTATTTTTTGATGTCCTAAATGAACTCCGTCAAAAGTCCCAGTAGTAGCGACAGCGCATTCTAACGTATTAAATTCGGCTAAGGAGCGGTATACTTTCACCGTGTGTTGTATTTTTCCACAAAATAAGCATAGAAACCGCAATACCATGAATAAAATTAGCCCAGTGCAAGCCATCCAAGCAGGATGGGTACGTTTTAAAAATCAAGCAGCTCTTTACGTTGCCTTTACCGTTGTCTATTTTGTCATCTTAACGCTAATCTCTTCAGTGGGTAACGGTGTGGGGGCAATGTTTGGATTCCTTGGGGGTGCGAAGGTTTCGTTAGCTATATCTTCTATCATCTCCGGAGTAGCTGCGAGCTTCCTTACATTAGGTTATGCACATGTAGCGCGTAAGGACCAATTAGGTGAAGCCGTAGAATTTGGCACTTTTTTCGATGCCTTTCGTGTAAACCAAAAACCGCTGCTTCAAGTCAGTGTAGTAACTAGTTTAGTCGGCTTGATTTCGGTCATCATGTTCCCGGATGAATTCTTTAATATGGCTTCAGGGCAGATTCAAGATCCGGATGAAATCCTCATGATGATTCAAGACATGGGTGTCGACCTACGTGAAAGCAGTGGGACTATTATTGCGGTAGGTTTGATTCAGTTGGTCTTTAGTATTGGACTTATATTCTCAACGTATAAGGCGTCTATTGACGGTAGTGATTTATTTGAAAGCATTACCTGGAGTTTTAATGTGAGCATGCCTAACTTCCTTAGAATCTTTTTTACGTTTTTTCTAGTGGGTATTCTAACGGTAATTTTCACGGTTTTAACTCTATTTATAGGACTTCTCGCAATTATTCCGATCGTCATGCTAGTTTATTATGATATGTATGATCAGGTCTCTGGCGATCAGGTTTTAGAGGTTCCTTTGGATGAAGAGGATTCGCTCTAAAAAGATTTTAGGGTAACCATCTAGTGAAGGATTGCCACCCATGCGTTGCATGTGTGGCGGACCTTGTGGGGGTTGCATTCCAACAGAAAGCTCGGTCTCGCTTTGCGAGCCCTGGTCTTTTTTGTTTTTCCTCCTCCGTTAAGCAAGCTTACGTCGGGCTAAAAACAAAAAAGCCCGGTTGCATTGCAACCGAGCTTTTCTTTGTTGGTGCGGATGAAAGGACTCGAACCTTCACGCGATAAAGCACTAGTGCCTAAAACTAGCGTGTCTACCAATTTCACCACATCCGCTTCCATTGGGACGGCAAATATAGATAGAAAAATTACTTTGAGAGAAAAAATGATTGGGTGGCTTGAAAAATTAACTTTGCTCAAAATCCTTACACATGGCAAGTTTTGATCCCAACGAGCTCGGAACCAAAGAGCGTCACAGTTTATTGCTTGGAGCGATAGCTCCAAGACCTATCGCTTTGGTGAGTACCGTAGACGAATTTGGCAACAATAACCTTAGCCCGTTCAGCTTCTTCAATATATTCAGTTCCAATCCGCCAGTGGTTGTTTTTTCTGCCGCTAGACGGGTCAGAAACAACACAACTAAGGATACATTGCACAATGCGATGCAGCAAAAGGAAGTGGTCATAAACGTCGTTAATTATGACATTACACAGCAGGTGAATCTAAGTTCCGCTGAATATTCGTCGGATGTAGACGAGTTTGTGAAAAGCGGTTTGACACCAATAGATTCTGATCTTGTTGCGCCAAGAAGAGTGAAGGAAAGTCCTGTGAGTCTAGAATGTGAAGTGCGTGATGTACTTCATATGGGGGAAGAGGGCGGAGCAGGTAACCTGGTGATGTGTGTGGTTAAAAAAATGCACATTGCGGATGATGTTTTGTCGGAGAATGGAGGCATTGATCAGGATGCGATTGATTTAGTTGGTAGATTGGGCAAAGCTTGGTGGGTAAGAGCTTCAGGTGATGCGTTGTTTGAATTGGCACCTCCAAAGTTGGGTATAGGTGTGGATCAAATTCCCGATGTTATTCGCCGTTCGACTATTTTAACGGGAAATAATTTAGGCCAATTGGGTTCTGAAATTACACTTCCTACTGCCGAAGAGGTAGAGGCAAAGAAAAATGATTTTGATGTCCGTCGAATTTTACAAAATTTTGCAGACGGAATAGAATTGCGCGAGCAATTACATGAAATGGCCAAAGACTTATTAGACAATGGTCAAGTAAAGGAAGCTTGGAAAGTATTATTAATAGATAAATCGGCCCAATAAACGGGTAAGCAGATGCAGTTAGAAGCGAGAATCCAGCGTATTATGGATGAGCAGGTCATTTCAGACCGATTCAAAAAAAGAGAATTCGTAGTTCAAACAAAAGACCAATATCCTCAGACGTTATTGTTCGAGTTTACACAGGACAAAACGGGTGTTTTGAATAATTTTAAGGAAGGTCAAGAAGTAAATATTGAATTCAATATTCGTGGACGCGAGTGGACACCTCCTCAAGGTGGTGATACTCGTTACTACACGACGCTTCAAGCTTGGAGAATGAATGCCGTTGAAGCTGCTGCAGGTCCAGGGCCATCGGATTTGCCACCTGCGGGACAGCCATTTACACCTTCTGGTTCAGATAATTCAGTTCTAGACGACGACTTACCGTTCTAAAAAGACCGACGTGTTTTCATCTACAAACAATCCATTATACTTCATTGGGCAAGGGGACTGGGAAGTTCCCGACCCAAATGATGTGTCGAACGACGAGGGCTTGATTGCTCTTTCCTGGGAGCTTAGCACTGAGATGTACGATCGACTCTATCCATCTGGAATCTTTCCATGGTTTGAGCAAGAAGGGGTTGTGTTCTGGTTTTCGCCAGAGATACGGAGCATTACTGCAACGGACCAAGTGAAAATTTCGAAGAGCATGCGTCCTTACATCAACGGTATAAAGTGGCGTTTTTCAGTGAATACGGCATTTGAGCAAGTGTTGGAAAAGTGCAGCGCGGTGGAGCGACCTGGACAGGCAGGCACCTGGATTACTGAAAAATTCCGAGAAAATTTTATAGCACTCCACCAAGAAGGCAAGGGCTTCAGCTTTGAAGTTTGGGACGGTCAGGAATTGGTCGGTGGTACTTTTGGTGTGATTACCGGTGAAATTTTCGTTGGTGAAAGCATGTTCCATACCCAATCAAATGCTTCTAAATTCGCCTACATTGGCATGTGTCAATACCTACATGCACAGGGAGTTGTTGCCGTTGATAACCAATTGTCTACGGAACATTTAGACAGTCTAGGTGCTGCGAATATCGAGCGCGAAGAGTTCCTCGAAATCATGCATCATCATGCCGGATCAGTGGTGGAAGATGTCGTGATTCCATCTACAGAACGTTTCCGCTTATCTCTCTAACTACGCTCACCCCAAACGGTGCTTAGCGTGTTCAGACTCAATACACTTAACGCGATGAGGCCTCCAGGTATAAGGCTTAAGTAGGCCTTTCCGGTGATGAGATACGGATAGTATTCCCGGATCATACCGCCCCATGAAGGAACAGGCGGTTGTGCACCAATTCCTAAAAAGCTCAGCCCGCTTTCGATCAGAAGGGCACTGGCAAAATTAGTAGCGCAAATGACCACTAGCGGTCCCCATGTATTCGGGAGTATTTCTTTGAATATAATGTGGGTTGTGGAGAAGCCTAATACTTTAGCAGCTTCGACGTATTCCTTCGACTTTTCACCTAAAAATTGGCCCCGAATGACGCGTGCTACCTCTACCCACATCGTTAGGCCAACTGCAATGAAGACTTGCACGATTCCCTTGCCTAAGACAAAAGTCAATGCAATGACCAGAAGCAGCGTAGGGATGGACCACAGCACTGACATGGCCCAAGTAAGAAACTGGTCTAATCTACCGCCGTAGTAACCGGCAAAGGCACCTACAGGGATTCCAATAAGCAGCGAGATGCCTACTGCTATGAATCCTACAGTGAGGCTTATCCTACTGCCCAAAATGACACGAGAAAAATGATCCCTACCGTACTTATCGGTTCCAAACAAATGCAAACCCATATCTGTGCTACTACCCGGTCCTAGTAGTGCTCTGCGCAGGTCCATGTCGTTAGCGTTGGAAGTTTGGTCCAGCACGACCAGAGGTGCTGCGATAGCCATAATGACAATGAGCATCAAAAAACTGAGCGCAATTTTTTGCCCCAGTTCCAGTTGTCCTATGTTATTGCGCCAGTTCACCTACAATGGTATTCGCCTCACGCAGCACGAGGTCTTTTGAAAGCCCTTTGTACCATTTGTGATATATTTCAGCTTGCGCACTATCAGTTGCCACTGTAGGGTGATGATCTAAAGCAACAATACCTAAACTGTCATTTAGTTTTGAGAGGTTCTTATACGTCTCACTTGCCGATTTAATGGAGTCCTGAAACCCGAGGTAGTTGTTGTAATTAAGCGGAATCCATTTGTCCTTATCTCCTTCTGCAATCCAATCTGCGTAGGTCTTGTATTTCGTAAATGATGGATTTGAAGCCACGCGTTTCTGGGCAGATTTTTTCGCTTTTGCAAAATATTTCTCCCATTGGGTTAAAGGAGTGAAATCGGCTTTTTCTACAAAATCAATAGCCAATGCGTTTTCGTATTCCTTTTCTCCAATCTCGATACCGTCGTAAGCTCCAGGTAATGAAATATCTGGCACAACACCTTGAAGCTGGGTGGTACCGCCAGAGATGCGATAAAACTTCTCCGTAGTTATTTTAATGGCACCCAAAGGTTTTAATTGGTTCAACGAATTAGGTACTGCACGGTCAAAATCAAACATGTTTTGCACGGTTCCCTTACCGTAAGTAGATTTTGAGGGACCTACAATCAAAGCACGGCCGCGATCTTGTAATGCCGCACTGACAATTTCTGATGCTGAAGCACTGTATTCGTTGACTAGAACGACGAGCGGTCCATCCCAATACACGGTATTGCTGCGGTTGTTTTTAGCGCGTGTTCCGCTTTGGAAATTTTTGACTTGAACCATAGGGCCATTTCCAGTAAAGAGCCCCGCAATTTCAATGGCTGCTTGTAATGAGCCACCACCGTTTCCTCGGAGGTCAAGAATCATACCTTCCACGCCAGCTTCTTTGAGTTTGATGATTTCATTTTTAACATCCTCAGCCGCATTATGATTGTTCTTGTCGTAGAAGTTCACATAGAATTTCGGTAGCCTGATGTAACCCGTTTTGCCTATACTTTCTTGAATGCGCTCACCAGTTTTCTTATCGTAAACCGCACCGTCTAAAATGGTACTGCGGGCAAAAGTGCTTTCAATTTCGACGATGTCACGAATGATCGGGATGACTTGTCTAGCGCCGTCTTTCTTTTTGACCGTTAGACGCACTTCACTTCCTTTTTTGCCTCGAATGAGTTTGATTCCATCACGTACTTTGTAACCAACGACATCCACAGGTTCAGCCTCGCCCTGGGCAACGGCTAAAATTTTATCACCTGCTTCAAGATCGCCTTGTCTCCAGCAAGCTGAACCCACTATAATTCGTTCTATAGCGATGTAGTCTCCGTCTTGTTTTAATTGGGCACCTATGCCTTCAAACTGGCCTGTCATACTCAATTCAAAGTCTTCGTTTTGTTGCGGTGCCAGATACGAAGTGTGCGGGTCAAATGCCTCGCAATACGCATTCATATACATGCCAAACCACTCCAATCGACTTACGTCCATCAGGTCTTCATGCCATTCATTCTGCAATTCTAATTCTTTTTCGCGCGCTTTACTTTCGAGCGTTTCGAAAGACTTTAACGCAACGGTTTCGTCGGTTTCGGCATCTTCTTTTTGTGCACGATCTTTTTCATATATGCGATTCAGTACGCGCCATTTTAAATGTTTACGCCAGAACTCCACATGCTCCTCATTATTTTGAGCGAAGGTTCGCGATTCAGGGTTATTTCCAATGCGTTCTTCTACCGTGTAGTCGAAAGGTTCGGAAAGCAGTTGGGTATAGATTTCTTTTGAAGCATCGATTGCACTCGTGATTAATCCATAGCTGAGCGTGAAGAATCTTGTATCCCCTAACTGAAAGAGGTTGTCCAATTCTTTTTTGTAGACCGCCAATTGGCCCACCTCATTCTGTGTTAGAAACAGTTTGTTGTAATCTAATGTGTTCAGGTAATTCTCATACACTTGTTCACTCAATGCATCGTCTACCTCCTTTGGTTGTAAATGCACATTCGTCAGGGCATCGCGCACCAACGAAAAGATCACGGCCTCTTTTTCTTCTTCTGGACCGAACCATTTAAACCCTAAAACAACCAAAGCCCCCACAACTAGCGGGAGTAAATATTTGAGATTTTTACGCTGCATAAGTCTCTGAATCATAGAAAAGGCAAGGTACAATCTTTGTTCCAAGCTTCAGCAATTCGAACGTTAAAGGAATGCAAACGCGAAGGGTCTCACATAAGTCCGTAAAAGGCAAAATGTTACTTACCTTTGCACCCCCTTTTGAAGGGAGTTTTGCAACATTTAATTCGACAGTAATGAACATCAGTAAGAACGAAGTAGACGCACTAAACCTATTAGTGAACATTGAGATCACCCCAGAAGATTACCAAACGAAGGTGAGTGATGTATTGGAAAATTACCGCAAGCGCGCGAATATTCCGGGATTCCGTCCAGGGAAAGTGCCTATGGGTTTGATCAAAAAACAATACGGTAAAGCCGTGTTGATTGAAGAAATCAATAACCTTTTGCAAGACAATATTTACAAATATATTACTGATGAAAAGTTGAATATTCTTGGTAATCCCATGCCAATTGAGCAACCGGAGTTGGATTTTGATACCGCTGGATCATACAACTTCCAGTTTGAATTAGGATTAAGCCCTGAATTTGAGATAAGCATCTCAAAAAAGAATAAAGTCAAAGCTGTTAAAGTTGTTGCAGATAAAAAAGTTCTTGATACCTACGTAGAGGATATCCGTAACCGTTACGGAAAAATGTCGGCTCCTGAAAAACCTGAAGTTACTGACATGTTCCACGGGACATTTACGGAAGTAGATGCGAATGGTGCAGCTGTTGAAGGTGGTATTGTGAAAGAAGATACCCAGATCATGGGTTCAAACTTGAAAACGAAGAAAGCGCAAGGCGAATGGTGCAAGGCTACAGCAGGTGCTGCACTCCCTGTTGACGCAGCGAAGAGTTTTGTGAAAGGTTACAATGCTGCAGGTCTTTTAGGTGTTACAGATGCCCAATTAGAAGCATCAACAGGTCTTTTCCACTTCGAGCTTAAGAGCGTTGCCCGCATGGAGCCTGCTGAAATGAACCAGGAGTTCTTTGATAAAGTATACGGAGAAGGCGCAGTGACCAGTGAGGATGAAATGCGCGAGAAGATGAAGGAAGAAGCAGAACGCATGTACATGAACGAATCGGATCAGTACTTCCTTAACAATGTGGCAGAATACTTATTGGATAAAACCAAATTTGACCTGCCGGTAGCGTTCTTAAAGAAATGGATGCAAACGGCAGGCGAAAAACCAGTTTCAGCCGAAGAGATTGAGGCGGACTGGGAGAAAACTGAACGTGGATTGCGTTACCAATTGATTGAGAACAAAGTCATTCAAATGGGTGAGATTTCTGTTTCTCAAGATGAACTCGTTGACCACACTGTAGGAATGGTTAAGGCACAATTTCAACAATATGGACAGCAGGGAATGGACGATGAAATGTTGAAAGGCATTGCTGAAAATGCGCTGAAAAACGAGGAGGAAGCTCGCCGAATCAATGATCAGGTATACAATGCAAAATTACTGACGTACTATAAAGAAAGTTTTAAGGTGGACGAGAAGGAAGTTACCTACGATGAATTCATTAAATTGGTAACGGAAAACGCATAAGCATTCCTTCACTTTAGAAAATAAGACTTCATGGATTTCGGAAAAGAATTCAAAAAATACGCTACGAAACACGCTGGTATAAACAGTATGTATGTGGATCAATATGTTGATGCTTCATTGACGCCTTACATTATTGAGGAGCGCCAAATGAATGTTGCACAAATGGATGTTTTTTCGCGTCTGATGATGGACCGTATCATCTTTTTAGGCACCGGAATCAATGATCAAGTTGCAAATATTGTTCAAGCTCAATTGCTCTTTTTAGAAAGTGCAGATGCAAAGAAAGACATCCAGATTTATATTAATTCTCCAGGAGGTTCTGTGTACGCAGGTTTAGGTATTTATGATACAATGCAGGTTGTAAACCCTGACGTAGCCACGATCTGTACAGGTATGGCTGCCTCGATGGGCGCAGTTTTAATGTGCGCAGGTACCGCTGGAAAGCGCTCAGCATTGAAGCACAGTCGTATCATGATCCATCAGCCGATGGGTGGTGCACAAGGTCAAGCCTCTGACATGGAGATTACATTGACTGAGATTCTTAAATTGAAAAAAGAATTATACAGCATCATTGCCCACCACAGTGGACAGCCTTTTGATAAGGTTGAGGCAGATTCTGACCGTGATTATTGGATGACCTCTGGTGAGGCCAAAGAATACGGCATGGTAGATGAAATTCTATTAGGGAAGAGTCAAGCCAAATAATGAGCGAAGAAAACAACATCCATTGTTCCTTCTGCGGGCGCAGTAAGACTGAAGCAGAAATGATGATTGCAGGGGTAGATGCCCACATCTGCGATCGTTGCGTTGAACAGGCGGGTGGTATTCTTCACACAGAATTAGGTGAAGCACCGCAAAGCAGTCCGCTCGATGTTGCAGGAAAAGCAGAATTTGACTTAACACCTGCTCAGATTAAAGCGCATCTAGACGAGCACATTATCGGACAAGAGCAGGCGAAGCGCACCATGGCTGTTGCAGTGTACAATCACTACAAAAGAATTGGTCTAGTTCCTTTAAAAGATGCGCCAGAGGTAGATAAGTCGAATATTGTCATTGTTGGGAATACTGGTACAGGTAAAACCTTGATGGCGCGAACCATTGCCAAACTACTCAATGTGCCTTTTACTATTGTGGATGCCACAGTATTAACTGAAGCCGGATATGTAGGAGAGGACGTCGAAAGTATTTTAACCCGTTTACTTCAAGCGGCAGATTATGATTTGCCAAAGGCACAGGTAGGTATCGTCTTTATCGATGAGATTGATAAAATCGCACGAAAGGGGGATAATCCTTCTATTACTCGCGATGTGAGTGGAGAGGGTGTGCAACAAGGATTACTTAAACTATTGGAAGGATCTAAGGTCAATGTTCCTCCAAAAGGTGGGCGTAAACACCCAGATCAAAAATACATTGAGGTAGATACGACAAACATATTGTTCGTTGCCGGAGGTGCTTTTGTTGGAATAGAAAAGAAAATTGGTTCGCGATTAAATTCTGCCTCTTTAGGATATTCTAAGGAGTCACGTCAGCACGTAGAGGAAGATGAAGTATTGAGCTATATCACTCCTTCAGATTTAAAGAGCTATGGATTGATTCCAGAATTGATCGGTCGTATGCCGATCGTTACATTCATGTCACCGCTGGATAAAAAAGCCCTCCGAGCTATTTTAATCCTGCCGAAGAATGCATTGATAAAACAGTACCAACACCTCTTTCATATGGATGACATTGTGTTATCTTTTGACGAGGAGGTATATGATTACATTGTTGAAATAGCTCTTGAGTATAGCCTAGGGGCGCGTGGATTACGTAGTGTTTGTGAGGCCGTTCTTACGGACCACATGTTTGACGCACCGGGATTAGAAGTAAAGGAAATTCATATTACACTCGAATACGCAAAATCGCAGATTGAGCGAAGTTCGCTTCGGAAAGCCATTTAAAAGCCGCTCATTGAGCGGCTTTTTTATGTTTTAATGCCTCTTAACGCATTGTGGTATAAACGTTTTGAACATCGTCGTCTTCCTCAAGCTTTTCAATGAGCTTTTCTAAGTCCTTTGTTTGCTCCGCACCTATTTCTTTTGTTGTTGTAGGAATATACTCGAAGCCAGACTCTACTATTTCGTGCCCTAATTCTTCGAGCCCTTTTGTTATGTTTCCGTAATCTGCGAACTGACCGTACACCATGATTACTTCTGATTCTTCATCGTCTTTCTCTTCTACATCCTTGAATACATCCTCTGCACCGTGATCGATCATCTCAAACTCGAGCTCTTCTACATCCGTATTACCTGCAGCAATTTTTACATGACATTTATGTTCGAACATGAATTCTACCGAGCCAGATGTTCCCAATGAACCGTCACATTTGTTGAAGTACGAACGGACATTTGCAACCGTCCTAGTATTATTATCAGTCGCCGTCTCAACGAGCACCGCTATTCCGTGCGGACCATACCCTTCGTAAACAATAGTTTTATAGTCCGATTGATCCTTCGACATTGCTTTTTTGATCGCACGCTCCACATTGTCCTTAGGCATGTTCGCTGCTTTTGCATTCTGAAAGAGCATGCGTAGTCTGTAGTTTGAATCCGGATTGTCACCACCCTCCTTAACAGCCATGATGATGTCCTTGCTGATGCGAGAGAAGGTTTTTGCCATCCCTGCCCAACGTTTAAACTTCCGTTCTTTTCTAAATTCAAATGCACGACCCATAAAAAGGAATTTTCATTTTATTGATAGCCAAAAATAGGAACTATCTACGAGCTTTTTTGGTAGTACTCCCTTTCTTCGCTTTCAATTCTTGATCCTTGTACCAACGTTGGATTTCACTTTTTCTACCCACTGTTCTCGTAATAATATCTTTTTCTAAATCCCATCCTCGCGCTGGGCTGTATTCTCTGCCATAAAAAATGATTTGCAAATGCAGTTTATTCCATAAAAATCTTGGGAACAACCGTTTGGCATCTCGTTCTGTTTGTACTACGGATTTTCCGTTAGAGAAGCCCCAGCGGTGCATTAAACGTTGTATATGTGTATCAACAGGAAAGGCGGGAACACCAAAAGCTTGGCTCATAACGACACTTGCGGTTTTATGACCAACGCTTGGCATGGCTTCCAGTGCTTCGAAACTAGCAGGCACTTTTCCGTCGTATTCATTAACAATGGTATTGCTGAATGCATGAATCCCTTTACTTTTCATCGGGACTAAACCGCAAGGTCGAATGATTTCCGCGATTTGCTCAACAGTCAATTTCGCCATATCGTAAGGGTTGTCAGCTACTTCGAAGAGCTTGGGTGTGATCTTATTTACGCGCTCATCGGTGCATTGCGCACTAAGAACTACTGCTACCAGCAATGTAAATGGATCTTTATGATTAAGCGGAACTGGGGTTTCCGGATATAATTGCTCTAATACGTCGAGGGTAAATTGGATTTTCTCTGCTTTGGTCATGTGCAAAACTATTTAGTGCTAACAAGGTCGCTATCGAATGAAACAAAGCTAACTTCGAGTTGTTGAGAAATAAAATGAATTAACAATGGCATTAAAAATTGGACAATCCGCACCTGCGTGGAGCGGCGTAAATCAGCACGGTGAACACATTACTTCTGCACAGTTTAAAGGGAAGAAGGTGATCCTATTTTTCTATCCAAAAGCGAGTACACCAGGGTGTACAGTCGAGGCTTGTAATTTTAGAGATCACTATGCAGATTTAGCGGCTAAAGGATTCGAAGTAGTTGGCGTTAGCGCAGATTCAGTAAGGCTTCAGAGCAATTTTTCGACGAAGCAAGAGTTGAATTATAATCTTATCGCCGATGAAGAAAAATCAATCATTCTTGCATTCGAAGCATGGGGATGGAAGAAGTTCATGGGCAAGGAATATGAAGGTATCTACAGACATACTTATGTAATCGATGAAGAAGGTGTTATTGAGCAAGTATTAGAAAAGGTAAAAACCAAAGAAGCAACGGAACAAATCCTTGCACTCTACTAAAAATTCAAATTCTTCGTGTAATTTATTAGAAAGGGCTTTGTCGTTTAAAACAAAGTTCTACATTTGTATAAATTCTAATATTTTTAGCATTCTAAGATTATGAGCGCAGACAAAGACGCCAAACTCAAGGCACTCAAACTAACTATGGACCGTATGGACAAAGCCTACGGTAAAGGAACAGTAATGAAAATGGGCGATGCGCCTGTTATTGAAGTTGAATCAATACCTACGGGTTCATTGACATTAGACATTGCATTGGGCGTGGGCGGTTATCCCATGGGTCGTGTGGTAGAGATATACGGACCTGAGAGTTCTGGTAAAACAACCCTCACTTTACATGCCATTGCAGAATGTCAGCGCAAAGGAGGAATTGCAGCTTTTATTGATGCTGAACACGCTTTTGATAGGACTTATGCAGAGAGTTTAGGTGTGAATACCGATGATCTTATTGTTTCTCAGCCCGATAATGGAGAGCAGGCTTTGGAGATTGCTGATAATCTAGTTCGCTCAGGTGCAATAGATATCTTAATCATTGATTCCGTTGCAGCCTTAACGCCGAAAGCTGAAATCGAGGGCGAAATGGGTGATGCGCGTGTCGGTCTGCATGCACGCCTTATGTCTCAGGCATTACGAAAATTGACAGGTACAATCAGTAAAACGAATTGCTGTGTAGTCTTTATCAATCAGTTGCGCGAAAAAATTGGTGTGATGTTCGGAAATCCTGAAACAACCACTGGCGGTAATGCGCTTAAATTTTACAGTTCAGTCAGACTAGATATCCGTCGTTCTACGCAAATCAAAGATGGCGATCGTGTAATGGGTAACCGTACTCGTGTGAAAGTGGTTAAGAATAAAGTAGCACCACCATTTCGCTTAGCGGAGTTCGATATTATGTATGGACAGGGTATTTCAAAAGCGGGCGAATTGATCGACTTAGGTGTTGAGCACGATATTTTGACTAAAAGCGGTTCTTGGTTTAGCTATGGAGATACCCGTCTGGGTCAAGGGCGCGATACAGTAAAGCAGTTGTTCATCGATAACCCGGAGCTCGCTGAAGAAGTAGAGGCGAAGATTAAGGCCGTTTTAGCTGCTGCGGAGTAGCTAAAACCTTCACGAACACTTGTGATAAGGCGCTGTGGTAGAGCGCCTTAATTGTTTATAACGGGTTAATAAAAGTTAAATATTCCTTAACATTGAATCGTTAAAAGGATGTTAACATTTTTTAATTTTAGTACTGAATAACCATCTTACAAACAAAATGAAAAAAGCATTTTTAATTATCGGTGCGCTTTCGGCAAGCTTTGCTTTAAGTGCACAAGACGCATCCGCTTCCGCGGATTCCTTGTTCAATATGTTGGACGAGATTACTGTTGTGTCTGAAGTGATTGATGTTGCTGTTGCTCGCGAAACGCCAGTTGCAGTTTCAACAATATCTCCTTCTGACATTGCCCTTAAGGTGGGTAACCTTGAGTTCCCTGAAATTATGAATACTACTCCAGGTGTTTACGCTACAAAACAGGGTGGTGGTTACGGTGATTCACGCATTTCTTTGCGTGGTTTCGACCAAACGAACACTTCATTTCTTATCAATGGTCAGCCAGTGAATGATATGGAGAACGGTCGTCTGTACTGGTCAAACTGGCAAGGTTTAACAGATGTTGCTTCTGGTATCCAGATTCAGCGTGGTTTAGGTGCCTCGAAACTTGCTGTTCCTTCTGTTGGTGGAACCATCAGTATTTTCACTAAAGCAGCGGAGAAAAAAGAAGGCGGTTCTTTGACTCAGGCATTAGGTAACGATGGGTATTTTAAGACATCTGCTGTTTACAATACAGGTGTAAACGATAAAGGCTGGGCTACATCTTTGCTTTTAAGCAGATGGATGGGTAACGGTTACATTAATAATACTCAGGGTGAAGGTTACAACTACTTCGCTTCTGTAGGTTACGCACCTAAAGGATCTGATCACAGCTTGAACTTCACTTTCTTGGGTGCAGGTCAATGGCACCACCAACGTGATGTTTGGGTGAGCATTCGTGATTACCAGAACTTCTCTAATGACAACGGCTACAAAGGCGAAGGTGGTGACATCAACCGTCGCTGGAATACAAACGGTGGTACACTGAATGGCGAAGAGTTTTCTATGCGCCGTAACTTTTACAACAAACCACTCGCAACACTGAACTGGGATTGGGACATCAACTCAACTTGGAAGTTGAACTCTTCATTCTACGGATCAGCAGGTCGTGGTGGTGGTACAGGTCCTCGTGGTAGAAATTACTACAATGGAGACATGGATATTTTACCATTTAGAAAAGACCTTACAGAGCACTACCTAGAGGATGGTAATGGTTCTAGAAACGAGGATGGTACAATCGATTTTGATGCGCTCGTTGCTGCAAATCAGTCTACTACTGATGGTTACACAGGTGACATTTCAAACTTTGCTGGTCAGATGATAGGTTCAAACGGATTTAATGACAGCAATGTTAATCGTGCTGTCTTGATTCGTCGTGCGTCTATGAACTCGCACAACTGGATTGGAGCCATTTCTAACCTAGAAGGTCAGTTTGGTAAAGTAAGAACATCTATTGGTGTAGACTTGAGATCATACAAAGGTTTCCACTACCGTACAGTAAACAACCTTATGGGTCTAGACGGATACTACTCAACAGGTAACCGTAACTCAGGCGGTCAGATCATCAATACTACGATAAACGCAAGTCCATTTGGCAATACAGGATTGAATGGTCCTAAGATTGACTACTATAACGTAGGTAACGTAGGCTGGGCAGGTTTGAACGGTTTAGTAGAATATAACGAAGACAACCTCTACAACGTGGTACTTCAAGGTGGTGTTTCTAATCAGTCATTCCAACGTGAAGATTACTTCGACCAGCCTGCAAACCCAATTTCAGAAACACAAAACTCGTTAGGTGGTTACCTAAAAGGAGGTGCGAACTACAACATGAACGATGCATCTAACTTCTTTGTTAACGCTGGTTTCATTTCTCGTCAGGCGCAGTTTGGCGCAGTCTTCCCTAACTACGGAAACGCTATTAACGAAGACTTGCAGAACGAAGAGATTATCTCATTCGAGGCAGGTTATGGATATACTTCAAACAACTTGAGAATTAATGTAAATGCATATTCTACGACGTGGGGTAATCGTTTCCAGACTGTTTCATTAAGCAATGCAAATGGTGTTGATGGAACGGCTCAGTTTAGAGATATTGACGTTCGTCACAACGGTATTGAGTTAGAAGCGGACTATTTCGCTACTGACAAATTGCGTCTCAAAGCAATGACTTCAATTGGCGATTGGAGATACACTAAGGACTTCAGTGCAACGTTATTTGATGACAACCAGGAAGCTATAGGTGAAGGCACGCTATACTTAGCAGGTGCTAAGGTTGGTGATGCAGCGCAGACGACTGCTTACTTTACTGCAGATTACAAAGTAGCAAAAGGAGCTAGTATTGATCTAGGCCTACGTTTAGTAGACGGTCTTTACGCTGACTTCTCCATCGTTGACGAAGAATTTTATACCGCTGATAACAGAGGCGCCGTTAAGTTGCCATCATATGGTCTAGTAGATTTAGGTGCGACGTATAGAATGAATAATTGGACTTTACGTTTGAATGTAAATAACCTATTAGATGCTACTTATATCGCGGAATCTAATACAAGTATTCACGCTGAAGACGGAGATGCGACATGGAATGGAATCAATACAGCAAATTCTGTATGGTTCGGTTTCGGACGTACTTGGAACGCTTCATTGCGTTACAACTTCTAATAAGAATCATCTTATTGTATAAGAAGGCCCCGCCACTTGGCGGGGCTTTTTTTTTGGTGCATTTTTGAGGTATGAAAAACTTAGTCCTATTTGCGTTTACAATTTTGGTTCTCACGCGTTGTGGTACTCCTGAAGAACCTTCGGTTTCACCTGAGATAGATGCGACGGAATCCATTGCCGTTAGTGTTAAGGACCCTATCGACAGCATCAATGCTATTTTGCGTGACGCGCCAAATAATTTAGAAGCATTAGAATACCGCGCCTCGTTGTATTTGAAACGTCAGAACTTGAAGTACGCTGCGGCAGATGTTGCTGCAGTTTTAGAATTGGATAGTAGTAGGACTAGAGCACTTGAGTTGTGGGGTGATATAAGCTTTGCCACAAATCAAACCAGACAAAGTCGTGATGCATGGGTGCGCTGTATGAAGGAGGACCCAAACTATGTGCCTTGCCGACTAAAGATGGCTCAGCTGTACCATGTGGTTACGGAATTTGAAAAAAGCGCGGCGTTGGTCGATGAAGTGCTGGAAGTAGAGCCGAAGAATGCAGAGGCTACGTATTTAAAGGGGTTGCTTATGCGTGATGCCTTAGATGATACCACAAGAGCGTTAGATTGGTTCCAAAAAGCCATAGACCTTAAGCCAGATTACATCGAGGCGTTGGATATGTCTGGGGTGTTGTACAGTAGTTTAGGTAACCCATTGGCGTTGGGCTATTTTAATAGATTGATCGAATTGCAGCCCGACATTCGTGTACATTTTTACAACAGAGGGATGTTTTATTTGGGCCAGCAGAATTGGAACGGTGCATTGGAAGATTTTACAAAGTGTACACAGCAGGATCCGCAGGATTTAGAGTCCTTCTTTAACATAGGATACATTCATTTGCAGTTGCAATTGTATGCTGAAGCTCGCCAATATTTCACGCAAGCTTTGGCGATACAGCCGGTGAATCACCGTGCACTTTATGGTCGAGGATACTGTTTTGAGTTGCTGGGCGATTTATCGAATGCCCAAGCGGATTACCGCCAGGCATTGAGTTTTAATCCGCAACACAGAGGTTCGCAAGAGGGATTGGCGAGAATTGAGCGCGCAAAAACTCAGCTGGGTCAATAAACCAACGCATTGAATTTGTTTGGGTAATCTGAGATAACACCATCTACACCCATGTCCACTAGGTTTTGCATCTCTTCCAGGTCATTAATGGTCCATGGAATAACCGCAATTTGTCTAAAGTGGCACCAAGAAATCAGCTCTGGGGTGACCAATTCATAGCTGGGGCTATATATATCTACAGGAAATCCTAATGCATCCATTTCTTTGGCAGGATTCGCCGCTTTTTCGGTTATTAAACTAAGCTTAACGGGTAGAGCAGTTTTACGTACCTCACGAAGCACGCGAAGATCGAAGCTTTGAATACTTACTTTATTCAGTACCTCCGCCTCAGGATAGGCCTGGTTTAATTCGTTCAACGTTTCTACTACCAATGCAGCAAATTTCTTAGGCCCAGGATGGTACTCATGATCTCCTTTGCGGCGTGATTTGATTTCAATATTGAAGTTGGGCCAGCGCAATCCCTTATCGTCAATCATAGCAAACAACTCCTTGAGTAGTGGTTTGTTCGCGGAGGCAAGTTGTCGTTCAGGGAAGTCAGGGTGCTCCTTCGAACCACAGTCAAATTGTTGAATACTGTCATAGGTCATTTTGTAAAGGTTGTAGGCAATACCTCCACTTGAGCTATCGGTTATCGTACAGATTTGCGCGTTTAGCCAGGGCTCATGCGATACGATGAGTTGATGGTCCGCTGTAACGCAGAGGTCCAATTCAAGCGTGCTTACCTCCGGAATCTCCAACGCTTTTTCAAATCCCAGTAATGAGTTTTCAGGAAAGAGACCTCTTGCGCCGCGGTGTCCTTGCAAGTCTAGGGTTCGTACCGGACGGGTACAATTCATTAGTAAAATGGAACCCAGCAGGACTAGGATAGAGTGCTTCATATTGTGTACTTTCAAGATCTATTTAGTAAACCTCTAAAATACTGACCCCATGCGACAAAAGGCCCTCTTAAGCCTTAGTTTTGTGGTCATTCTGACCCAATGCACTATGACTGAGCAAAACCCTGCTGGCGAACCTTTGGCAAAATCTGTCCCATTCGAGATGACCACACACGGAGATACACGTGTGGACGAATATTATTGGATGCGTGATCGTGAAAACCCTGAAGTGATTGAGTACCTCAATGCCGAGAATGCATATCGAGAGAAAATCATGAAGGCAACTGAACCTTTGCAGGAGCGTTTGTACGAAGAGATTGTGAGTCGTATTAAAAAAGACGACAGTTCTGTTCCCTATGAGCTGGACGGTTATTTCTACTATACCCGATTCAATGCAGATTCGGAATATCCGCTATACTGCCGTAAAGGAGGTTCATTAGAGGCTGAGGAAGAAGTCCTTTTAGACGTGAACGAATTGGCCAAAGGGCACGACTATTATCAGGTCACAGGACTCAGTATGCACCCGAGCAATCAAAAGATTTCCTTTGGAGTTGATACTGTGAGTAGACGCATCTACACGTTATACACAAAAGATCTTATTACCGGGGCTATAGCCCTAATCTCCGAAGCTGAATGTACAGGCGGATCGACCTGGAGTGCAGATGGCAACTTCCTTTTTTACTCTGTAAAAGATTTAGAGACCTTACGAAGTTGTAGAATTAAACGATGGAATGCACAAACGGCTGAGCATAGCACCATTTACGAAGAGCAAGACGAGACCTTCAGCACCTTCGTTTACAAGAGTAAAAGCAAGAAATACATTTTCATTGGCAGCGGCTCTACCATGGCGGATGAACACAGGTTTATTCCAGCGAATCAGCCTGAGGCAACTTTTGAGTTGATTCACCCACGCACACGTGGATTGGAATATGGGTTAAGCCACTTTGGTGATCATTTTTACATTCGCACAAATGCGGATGGTGCTACGAATTTTAAATTGGTCCGTACACCCGTGACTGCACCGTCGATAGAAAACTGGGAAGATGTCATTCCCCATCGCGAATCCACTTATCTGGAGGACATAGCGCTATTTAGCGATTACCTCGTTACAGAAGAGCGCTCGAACGGTTTGACCAACATTCGAATCCAACCTTGGGGAGGCGAACCCACCTATTTGCCATTTGAAGAAGAAACCTATACCGCCTATCTAGGAAATAATCCAGGCTTTGATCAAACGCATTTGCGCTTTGGATATACGAGCATGACTACCCCGGGTAGTGTGATAGATTATGATTTCACGACCGGAGAAAAAACCGTTCAAAAAGAACAAGAAGTGGTGGGTGGTTATGATAAGTCACTTTACGAAACGAAACGAATTTGGGCCACGGCCACAGATGGAACGCAAGTGCCGATGTCTGTCGTATATCGAAAAGATAAACTTCGTTCTGACGGTCCTAATCCCACCATGCTATATGGGTACGGAAGTTATGGAATCACCGTTGATCCGCAGTTCTCTAGTGTCCGATTAAGCCTTCTAGATCGCGGTTTCGTCTATGCCATAGCTCACATTCGCGGATCACAATACCTAGGCAGACCGTGGTATGAGAACGGTAAAATGTTTGATAAGATGAACACCTTTACAGATTTCATCAGTTGTGCGGAGACCCTTATAGAGCAGGGCTATGCTTCTCCAGAAACTTTAATGGCTTCAGGAGGCAGTGCTGGGGGCTTATTAATGGGAACAGTAGTTAATCTTCGTCCCGATCTTTTTAGAGGGGTGCTCGCAGCAGTACCTTTTGTGGATGTCATGACTACGATGCTCGATGAAACGATTCCACTTACTACAGGGGAATATGACGAATGGGGTAATCCAAATAATGAGGACAGTTACAACTACATGAAGAGCTATAGCCCGTATGATAATGTAACAGCTCAAGATTATCCAGCCATGCTTATTACAACTGGCTTACATGACAGCCAGGTACAATACTGGGAGCCCGCAAAATGGGTTGCGCGCTTGCGTAAATTACGCACAAACAGGAGGGAACCTTTGCTGATGTATTGTAATATGGAAACCGGTCATGGTGGTGCCTCAGGTCGTTTTGAAAGCTTAAAGGAAACGGCGATGGAATACGCCTTCTTCTTAGATTTAATGGGTATTAAGTCATGAGTATCGAGATAACAAATATTTCTAAAGATTACGGAGCTCAAAAGGCGCTGAATGAAGTGACTTTGACCATTGAGAAAGGCCAAATCACAGGACTTTTAGGGCCGAACGGTGCTGGGAAGAGTACCCTGATGAAAATCATTACCGGCGCAATCTTGCCAAGCTCTGGTACGGCTGTGGTGAATGGAGTAGATGTGATTGCATCGCCCCTCGAGGTGCAACGGTCGTTGGGTTACCTGCCTGAACATAATCCGCAATATCTCGAGCTTTATGTGCGCGAGTATTTGGAATACGTTGCTCAACTCTATAAAGTAGATAAGGAACGAATCCCAACAGTTATTGAGCAAACGGTTTTAGGACCTGAACAGCATAAGAAAATAGGTTCTTTATCGAAGGGTTACAGACAACGGGTGGGATTAGCAGCTGCGTTGATTCCGGATCCTGAGGTGCTCATTTTAGATGAACCTACTACAGGGCTAGATCCAGCACAATTGATTGAAATTCGTGCCTTACTTAAAAACATCGCCACTGATAAAACCGTTCTATTCTCCACACACATCATGCAGGAGGTTGTAGAGCTCTGTGATACGGTAGTTTTCTTGCAATCCGGCGAGATTAAGAGGCAATGTGATCGTGCTGAGATAGAAAAAGGTCCTGCGCATTTAGAGCGTCTCTTTAGTGCCTAATCTTAAGAAAGTCTTTCATTTAGTTGACTTGAATCAGCAAGAAAGGACCTAGAGCTCTGTTCTTCAGATCATTTAGTATAATTGAGATTGTATCAATTTAGTTTGGCGTGAGTCCACTAATTCACTTACATTTGCCCCACAATAACGCGGAGTGGAGCAGTTGGTAGCTCGTCGGGCTCATAACCCGAAGGTCGTAGGTTCGAGTCCTGCCTCCGCTACTACCCGAGACCCGAAGACATTTTGTCTTCGGGTTTTGTTTTTCTCAGAAGTCCAAGTATCTATGAAACAGCTAGTTATCTCTAAAAGTAGGTGGATGTTCGAGGTTCGATATTCTTTAGTTTTCGGAGAATAGTGTAATCCATCGGGAAATAGTACATCCTGCAACCTTCGCTTTTGCTTTGTGTTTATAGATTCCCAGAATTGACGGGGGTTTTCGAGCAGTGAAAGAATTTTTTCGTCCAGAATTGCAAGGTTCGATTTTTTTGAAGGGAGGTTTTCGAGTTTTAGCTCAATTTCTTTGATTTCCTCTTGCGTAATGCGTGTGTATTTCTTCCACATCTTTTCGTTGATCTGCCCTACGGCAAATCGTCTTTCCAAATTTTCTAATTCATTTTCTTTTTGGGTAATCTGGGAAAGGAGGTTCTTCCGTTTACCTTCAAAGCTCTTGAGCGAGTCTTCTAAAACGAGCTTCACTTGTTCTTTGAGTATGGGAATGAGTTTAGGACTCAACTTAAAACCATCGAGTAGTTCCCCAAACTTCTCATGCATGCCCATACGCTTGGATCTCTTCGTTGAGTTTGCATTTACTGTATGGTTGCATTTGTTACACTTGTAGTAATAGTTGCCCGTTTTCTTGTGTTGGTAGGAAGTCATATTCTTTTCGCAATTTTTGCAATACAAGAACTTTGGGATTAAAGGCGTGTCTAGTTTACCCGGTAGCTTTGAGATACCGGCCATGAATGATCCCGTGAGCTTCTTTTGAAGTAGTTTCCAATCCGCATCGGAAACTAGAGGCTCCCAATTCCCTTTGATTTCTTGATCTCCCAATAATTTATTTTTATTGATTCCAGCATAAAAAGGATTACGCCACATGTTGCAGAGGGTCTGCTTCGGTATTTTAAATCCTTTGCTTGCCATAAAGTCGATGATTTCCTTATCCGAAGTGTCCTGGTAGATTTTCATTTTAAACGCTTTCTTGATCCATTTGCCTTCTTCGTTAATTTTTATTTCCTGTATGCCCTGAACTCTGGTTGGATTAGTCACCCTGGGCCCGTATTTGTCATAACCTCTAGGAGCAGTTCCCAGATGGAATCCCTTTCGAACAAAATTTTTCATCCCTGGAATAATCACATCTTGACGATTGAAATTTTCCTTTTGAGCTGCCAATAGTTCTTCTGCGAAATCGTGTTCACTTCTTTCATCAAAGGTGTGTTTCCCGCTGCTGACTGCATAGATGCATACGTTAAAATTGGTACGTAAGGATGAGAGTAGACCAATGTGCCCAGCTCCCGAGCGACCGAACCTGCTGGGTGACCAAAGGAGAATTAATTTTGGCCTTTTGGAAACAGGTGTTTTTTTGAGGGTTTCTATCAGGTTGATCAAGGTCTTTTGACTCTTGAGATTCTTGGAGCTTTCGTAAGCAGCATCAAACTCCTTGGTGATTAATAGATGGTGTTCTTTGGCAAAATCTTTGATTGCCATTACTTGGGTTTCTATACTTGAGTTTCTTTCAAACTGCTCTTTTGAACTCACGCGAGAGTAAGACCAAACAATAGCATTTTGAAAATCCTTCATGTTATATGAATTCATGATTCTAAATTTTAATTTGTTTCGATTAATAGCATGGCAAGCTCATAGGCTGCCATGGCCAATTCTTGGTAGTCGTCGTTCGTTAATTCAATTTGTAAATGCGATTCTAAGCGGTGCTTAGGCATCAAATGTGCACTTCCTATTCGATGGTCCATCCCTGTCGTGGATTAGCCCAGAAAGTCGCATTGGAGGCTGGGTGGGTTGAACGATCATGAATGAGGTGTTATAATGTGAAATACATAATGAGATGCATTACGCTTCTTTATAGCTATGGTAGAGCCCTGAGGGAGGTCGTTGTTCCGTAAATAATGTATGATGTTTTCCAGGGTCCGAGAAGACTCATACACACAAGAAAATTTACCTTGCTCTTGGTTAATGATGAACTCGATATACTTGGGTTTCTTCCTTTGAACGATTTCGAGCATATCTTGATAAGTTTCCTCGAAAAGATCGGAGCAATTCCCTGTGACATTCAGCTCTGTAGCGATGAGTTTATTGAACACGTTAGTGAGCGGAATGGCAATTCTTACTTCATTAACTCGCATTGGATCTAGATCCTTGATTTCCCCAGTAAGTGCCCAGTCGTTGGTTTCGGGGTAGTAATTGAAATCAATTTGCTTTTTATGGTTTACAAAGAGCTCGGTAAGAGTAAGTGTGAAATCAGTTATTTCTTGACGCATGATTTGCATCAAAATTGGGTCGTTATTTATCCCTTTGAGCATTTCTCGTTCGTGTTCAGATAGTCTGGAATGCGGGTTGTTGAGTTCGCTTATTAGTAGTTCATCATAGGCCTGGTTATCATACCATATCTTTTTTCCGAGCTTAAACAGCTCATCACTTGAGACTCCCAGATTGGTGAGCTGATGGATAATGTGAAACCATAGACCTTGGTAAATATTCATCTTGAGATGTTTCTCATCCTCGACATATGGCAGTAGACCCTTGGTCTTCCAATAATTAACTTTTCGAGAGGGGACCCCGAAATCTTTTGGGGTAATGGTCCATGTCGAAAAAGCGCTTGTTGCCTTAGTCACGACGTCAAGGTTCGATAATCTCATGATTGAAAATTTAGTTAATACATAAATTCCTATAGTGTAAATTTACAATGAAAATATGAGTTGAACAAACTCCAATTCTTTATGGAAAGAAGCAGGTTGCTTCAGAAATAAAGAAAAATGCTCCTGTTTAGGGGCAATAAATAAAGCCTTGAGCGTCTACGTGATGTAGACATTGCGTAAACGCTCTGGTTTACAGCATGTAAACACAAAGAATATGATGATACAAAACGAACAATTTAGAAATTGTACCGTGAGTTTTAGAACGACATCGGCACATAAAATCCAGTTGAATAAGCTGGCAGAGGCTTCTTCCATGCCGACATCTGAATACCTTTTACACTTGACAAGTTTGCATCCTCACGTCATAGACAAGATGTCCGGCGAGACGATAAAAGAGCAGCAACTGAGAGAGGAAGTACGGAAGCTTCAGCGGCGGGTCACTAAGCTTGAAACCGATCTTGAAAATGCCGACCTACGTATTGAAATAGAACAATCGGCACTCACACAAAAGAATC
>Ga0206128_1001163_pt1 | contig 27414 bp, 29 predicted proteins | sample Helgoland_Spring_7_FD_148601 | JGI IMG/M metagenome (GOLD analysis project Ga0206128, IMG submission 148601) | Pelagic subsurface seawater microbial communities from Kabeltonne, Helgoland, North Sea - Helgoland_Spring_Bloom_20160426_1 | ecosystem: Environmental > Aquatic > Marine > Epipelagic ... | reverse complement strand
GTTTTCTAGATCGGTAAGGCGCACAAATGAAAAGTAAAGCACAAATAATACAAGAAAATCTATTAGCAGAACTTGAAAAAGTATCTGAAATTGAATTTTTTAAAAAAGCCGGGAAAGCTGTTTCTGGTGTTGCTACAGGGTTGGATAAACTTAGTAATCTTGGTAAAAAAATACAAGACTATGATCCATCTAAGCCTACTGTAAAGAAAACACCTGACGAATTTGGAGCTGATGGCGTCCAACGAAATATCTCCGATACCGGAAAAGCCATTGACGATCTGCAAGCACTCAACCGCCTACGCCCTGATGCCCGTCAAGATGCAATAATAAAAACGCAAAGCCCTGAACAGCAAATCATTGCTCGTAAATCGCAGTTAATGAAAAAACATCGCATGACTCCAGATAAGTTGGAAAAAGCACAGCAGGAAAAATCTGAAAAAGCTGCTATTGCAAAAAGTATTTCTAGACAAAAGAAAAAACGCCCTAGCGGCATTGCTACAGGAATTGCAAAGTCAGCACCAGTTGCGCCAACACCGGTACCTGGACAAAAAGCCAAAGCAAACAAGCAATCCAAGCTTCCTGCAATTGGTGGAATACTACCAACCGATCCGAGATATCCAGCGTTGGCAGCAAAAGTTGCTGCGGCTGAGAAAAACAAATAAGGTAAAAGCATGAAACTTCTCAAGGAAGGCGGCAACGTTTTTAAAGATTCCGATGGTGCAAGTGCTACACAGCGCATTAACCAAACTGATGTTAAGTCAACTGTGGCCTGGCTCGAGCAACTAACTGGACTACCTCTTATGGATAACATGCTGGGAAGCACAGGACAAAAACCAACATCTGGTGATTTAGACCTTGCAGTTGACAGCACAGTTATGAGCAAAGAAGAACTTAGTAACAGGTTAACACAATGGGCAACCAGTCACGGTTTTGATCCAATGGAGTGGACAAAGAAAAGCGGTATCAGTGTGCATTTTAAAACACCTATTACGGGACGAGAAGACCGCGGGTATGTGCAAACTGACTTTATGTTTGTGCAAAAGCCAGCGTTCAGCAAGTTTATACTGCGCAGTGATCCCAACAGTGAATACAAGGGTGCAACACGAAATGTACTCATTAATAGTATTGCAAAAGCGGCAGGTCTTAAACTCAATCAGAATTCGGGATTGTATCGCAGGGAAGACAATGCATTTATAACTGATGACCCAGATAAAATTGCTACGCTGTTATTAAATAAAAATGCAAACAGAGATGACCTAGCTAGTGTAGAATCTATTATGGCCCAACTTAAATCAGACAAGCAACGTGATGCTAAACTAGATGATTTCCGTGGCTACGCTGAACGTGAAGGTTTTACTTTTGAAGAAGTAAACGAATCCGGAACTGCCTGGCTTGCACGGTTGCGTGATAGAATTGTATACCAGGGCATGGAAGTCATAACCGAAAATCCATACACACCTTACAAGCTAACTGAAGGTGTGCGTATTGAGCACCCTGAAGACTTGATCTTTGATTACGGCAGTAAAGGTCTTACACAAGCACTTGCAGGTCTCAAAAGTGCTGCCGCAGAACCTGCTAAAACAAACACTATTAAATGGGACGGCAAGCCAGCAGTTATATTTGGTAGAGACAGCACAGGAGACTTTGTGCTCACTGATAAGTCAGGGTTTCTTGCAAAAGGCTACAACGGCTTGGCCAAGTCTCCAAAAGACATTGAACGTATCATGGGCATGCGCAAAGGCGATAGAACAGATCTAATTGCAGTGTATGCTAAATTGTTTCCGTTGCTAAGTCGCACAGTGCCCAAGGACTTCCGTGGATACGTGCAAGGTGATTTGCTGTACAGCGACACTCCTCCATTGGAAGATGGTATGTATGTTTTTACTCCTAATACTGTTACATATCGTGTTGATGCAAACACCCCAATTGGAAAAGCGGTTGGTAATAGTGAAGCAGGCGTTGCAGTACACACATCAATTGACGGCCCAGGTGGCCCTGCAACTCCTGTTACTAGTGCAGTATTAAACAAAGCACCCGGTGTTCTTATACTCGACCCAACTATGAAAGACACTGGTAGTAAAATCGAATTAAATGCAAAGTTGATTGCACAAGTGGAAAACATTTACAATAACTATGCACCTGAAATTGATGCATTCTTTGCTCCAGGTGAGCTGCGCAGCAGAAAGATAACAAACACACCAGCGTTGATAAAGCAATATATCAACAGCAAAGTGCGCAGTGGCAATTATAAAAACATGATCAAAGATTTTGGTCCATGGATTGAACAAAAACAACCAACCAAGGCAGCTCGTATCATTGACTGGATGAATCAAAATAAAAGTGCAGTTGCAGCATTGTTCAGTGGGTTTTTAAACATCAGTCAACTTAAAAATGACTTGGTACGTCAGTTGGATGCACAAGACCAAGATGTAAAAGCTGACATTGAAGGTGAACCCGGTCATGAAGGATACGTAGGAGCAGGAATGAAGTTTGTGGATCGTATGAGATTTTCGCAAGCTAACTTTGCACAAAATAATCCAGGACAAAACTAATGGATCAGCCAGTAACACAAATACAACTTGATGCACTAGAAAAAGCACTTGATAAAGTGTTTGCCCAAGTAGGAATCGATGTTGAGTTTACAAGACACTTTCTAGATCGTGTAAATGATGAACGCAACGTGCGGCAAATTACAATACAAGAGCTGGCAATACTATTTAAAAAAGAATTTCAAAAGTATGCCAAGCCAATTGCACAACTAGGACCAGATGCACAAGCGGTGCTGAAAGATTTATCATCGGATATCAATGTGCCGTTTGCACTTGTGTGGGATAGTGCAAACCAGGAACTAGATTTAATTGCTAAAACTGTGATGCGTAAAAAAGATTTCAAGACTCCTAACAAAGAATTTGCAGTTGAGCAGACAAGCATATTTCACGAGCTCAGCGAAAGTCGCATGTGGCGACAAATGAAGCAACTAACTGGTCTTAAAATGAGCAAGGTTGCTGAACTGATGTTCGAACAGTTATTGGCATTGCAGATTTTTGCACAAAGCGACCCTGCTTATGCAGCACAACAAGCTGCACAAATTATGAGATTACAAAACTTTGATGGGTTTCGTACCAGCCAACCAGACCTTTACAACGTGTTAACTATTATGGTTGATCCAGAACGCTTTGACAGTCAAATTGTACAAGATGTACAAGTGAGTGTGCCGGAGTTGCGGTTAAAGCGTAATCTAAGAGCAATAGCAAAAAACAAATATAATGCCGGCGATTATAATTATTTGATGTTGATGTTACAACGAGAAATGCAAGATTACCTACCGGCTCCGCTGATACAAATGCGTAGACAAATTGGCAATTGGGATCGTACAAAGCCGCAAGACAGGAAAGTTATTGTAGATCGACTCATGCTGCAAATGCGTGAACGTGGATTTCAAAACGAAAGTTATGAAAGACTGAGAACACTCGATATTTCATAAACGTGCTAAATAAAAGTAGGGACAGTAATGTTCCAACCATTATTTAGGAGAAATAAAATGGCTGAAATTTCAACAAACGCAACAGTTAAGCAAGGCCAAGGTCTTGGTCCAACAACATACATCTATGCAGTAGCAACTGGTACAATCACAGTAGCAGCCGCTTGCACAGCAATCACAACAACATATGGTGGCACAATTGCCGCTGTTGAAGGTGTAGCAGACGGCAACCACGTTGCTGTACAAGGCGGCCCAGGTGGCGCAGAAGCAGTCAGTGGCATCTCACTAGTTGCAACATTTGCTAACCCATCTGCATAATAACTTAATTTAAGTTCATTCATTAAAACCCTAGTTTTTGTAACTAGGGTTTTTTTGTGGCTAAGTAATATTACTAGCTTGTAGTATTGGACTTTGAACATGCAATTAATTGAAATAGTAACAGTATTTGACTGCACTTGCACTGGTACAACAAGTCACCGAAAATTACAAGATGCACCTATTATAAACAAAGTTGGTACATCTATTAGTACAGTTGATGAATGGAATTTCAGCAGAAATCAACAACGCAATTGGGAAACTATATTACAGTGTGTTGGACTAAAAACACAAGCAATTGACATTACAGATCCGGTTTGTACAAATTTAGGAAAAAATAAGTACTGGAAACTTTCGTTTTGTGTTGAACAAACTGGTATATTTGACGACGGCGAAGACGAACTTGGGTTATTAAAAAACGACATGCACGGTGTTCCTATGATAGTAGGGCTTACAGAACACTACAAAGAAGGATTTTTATTTCCTTACTTGATCACACATGGTTCTAAATCTAACATTAAATTCAAGGCAGTAACTTTAGAATAGTCCACATTTGATAAATATCTTTAACAAATATTATAGAGGCTACCATGAATGATACCACACCCATCGAGAAAAAAAGTCTAGAAGCACACGTAGACTTGTGTGCAGAGAGATATAAATTAATGTCTCACCAGATTGTGACTGTAAATAGTAAAGTTGATGCTCTTGAGATGCTTATCAAAGAGGTTCATGACATGGTAGCAGCGATGACCCAACGCCGCAATGACCAATTAATCAGCTGGGGAGCTGGCATAATTGCAACTCTTATCGGGGTAATTGGATGGTTAGTAATAAGCTACGTAATAGTTACGTAAACAAAGCTGTTAGAAAATTAACAGATATTGTAAAAGAAAATTTACTAGAAAATAACAACGTTATTACTAGAAGCGGTGATAGCATTTCTGCATTCAAGCATTACCGTATTGTTAAAACAGAAAATTACTCATACAACATTTATAAAGACAACTGTTTGATTACAACAGTGAGTTCTAGCAGGGTTGCACTTGCATGGTGTATATACGATAAACATAGTAAATTAACAGATGCAACACAATTAATTAAACACGAAAACGAACTAATTAGAAGACAAAGTGAAATGATGCACTATCGCTGTTTTATCAACAGTGATAAAATCACCGAAACTCGACGAAATATCACAATTAACAGGTTGGACGACACAAAAGATCGTTATCACATATTACAGAAATACATTGATAAATATATAAACATTGCTAAATACTGTCAGCAAAAAGGATTTGATAATGAAACTATTTGACCTGGAATCGTCACAAACTAAACAGTCACAAAAAGTTATGGAAAGTTATTTTCATAACAAAGTTGACTTCACTGCATTGGCCCCGGAAAAAGCCAAAGGCATGTTGAAAAAAGTTCGTGGCTTGATCAGTGAGCACCGCAACAGTAAACGTTTGCACACCAGTGAAAAAGATGCTGGGTATTTGCAACTATTGGTTATGGAACGTGGGCTTAGTGCTAGGTTGTCAATGGATGAAAACAGTCCAGCAGACCCAATGGTCAAGCAAAGCTTGAATAAAATTAAAAGCCAGCAAACAATCAGTCCAGCAGAACAAAACGCACTTGCTAAAAAACTTAATACAAATCCTCAATCGCTAACAAAAGCACTAGCAGGCACAGCCGTTGCCGGCCCGGATAAGGCAGTAGCCGATCAGCTAGCGGGCATGCTGTCAACAGTTGAATCTAACGAATCAGTGAGCAAACTAAAGTCAAATGTTGATAGTGCATTCAACGCTATCATGAAGAAAGATCCGGGCGACGAAGGAATTGGCTTTATTTTTGACAAATTTGCAAGTAAAATGTCCGACAATGATGCAAGCAGACTTGCAAGAAAATTGGCAAAATTTTATCCAGAATGGTACGAACAACACTATCAAAATGAAGGCAAAGACATTGGCAAACCGGGTAAAAACTTTGCTAAAATTGCTAAAAATGCTGCTAAAAAATATGGTTCAAAGGCAGCAGGCGAGAGAGTTGCTGGTGCTGTTCTAAACAAGCTACGCAACGAAGGAACCACAGTAACAATGGATGGTCGTTATTTAACTGAAGACGAAGTACAGCAAGCTCAAGTTGTTTTAGCTGCACAGGATATGGTCGACAGAATGCAAAGCATGCTAGAAGATGTAACTGCTATGCAATTTAAAGATTTGCCTGCGTTGAGTACTAGTATTGCAAGTACAGTTGGCACAAATGAAGCACAAGCATTTAACAACGAAGCCAGTGCAGCACTAGCTGCACTAGTTGATGCAGTGCAAGCTGCTAAACTTGGCGTTGAAAGTGCACAAGGCACACTTACTGGACAAGAACCAGTTGTTCCGGGTGCCGAAGAAGAAGTTGGCTTTGATGCAGATATGGATGTGGATGCCGAAGTCGATGATGTTGATGTAGACATAGATGTTGATGTTGAAGAACCAGAAATGGGCAGTCTAGGAAGAGCTCGTAGATAATATGCGATTTCGCGAGTTTAGAGAATCAGTTGATCATCCATCGCCCCAGCAACTTATGGCGCTTGCCGAATACTTGCTGGGACGAACTGATGATGCTAACAGTGAAAAAGCAGTGCCTATAGATGCGTTTTTAAGCATGGCACACAATATGGGTGTAAGCATAACTGATAAGCAACTTCGCAACTTAGCAGGACATGACCCGTTAAAAAATGTTATTGTTAATGTCACTGACGATGAAGTTATACTCAGCGGCGGCGCTAACATAGAAGCCGACGATACTATGACAGTTGATCAAGCAAGAGACACAGTTGCAGACATGGCAGATTCGGCTAACGATTTAACTTGACAAGCAATTAATAACATGTTATGTTAGTAACATGACATTAATTAAACCCAAGTACGATTATACACCCATTTCCCGTAAACAGATAGATGGTAAACGCAAGTACATGACACCCGATGGCGGTGCAGTTGCGAGTGTTACAACTATTCTTGATGCTACAAGCGATAAGTCTGGTCTTATTGCTTGGCGTAAACGTGTAGGCGAAAAGAAAGCACAAGAAGTTGTAACTGAAGCTGCTGGTGTTGGCACACGTATGCACAAGTATCTTGAGGACTACGTTGAATTCGGCGAATGGCCCACCCCGGGTAGTAATCCGTTTGCTAAAAAGGCACATGCAATGGCAACACAAGTGCGTGATAATGCTCTAGTAGATGTAGATGAGATTTGGGGTAGCGAAGTTGCTCTTTATGTTCCGCAGATGTATGCCGGTACTACTGACCTAGTAGGCGTATACAAAGGTCAGCCCTGTATTATGGACTTTAAACAGACCAACAAGCCTAAGAAGCTAGAGTATGTACAAAACTACTTCCTACAGCTAGTAGCATACGCAGAAGCACACAACGAAATCTACGGTACCAACATTCGCGAAGGACATATCTTTATGTGTAGTCGCGGAGATGACGGTATGCTGTTAGGTGGCGAAACTTATCAACAGTTCGATGTGTGGCCAGATGAATACGATGAATGGCGTAACGAATGGTACAATAGGGTATATACATATTACGAGAAACATGCATAGTATAGGTAAATACACTTAGATTCCGGAGTTTAACACAATATGGCAATAGTTCAAGTATCACGCATTACAAACCGTAAAGGTCTTAGTGAAAATTTACCTCAATTAGCAGGCGCAGAGTTTGGCTGGGTGATTGACAGCCGCCAGCTTTATATTGGCAATGGCACTGTTGCTGAAGGGGCTCCCACAGTCGGTAACACTGAAATTCTTACGCAGTACAGTGATATTTTAAACCTTGCAACTAGTTATGTATACAAAGGCCAACATGCTGGATACACAGTGCAAACTGGAGCCAGTGCCGATGATGCAGTAACACAAACCATACAAGCAAAACTTGACAACTATGCAAGTGTGCTTGACTTTGGTGCAACCGGAGACGGTGTAACTGATGATACCGCTGCTATTAATAGGGCGTTGTATCAATTGTTTTGCAGAGAAACAAACACAACAGTTCGCCGCAGTTTGTTTTTTCCAGCAGGTACTTACAAAGTAACTTCCTCAATTAATGTTCCGCCATTTGCGCAATTGTACGGCGAAGGCAGCAACAGTTCAACAATTGAGATGAACGGCGGCAGCACTTATGTTATGCGCACAGCCGATAGTTTGCAACAAACTGGAGTTAATATTGGCAACAACAGTGCTACACCACCAAGCAACATTGAAATTTCAGGAATGACATTCAAGAGTGTTGATAGTGTTGATCTAGTTTTAGTTGATCGTGCTGAGCAAGTTTCATTTAATAATGTTAATTTTATTGGCCCATTGGTGCAAGCAACGTTAACTAATGCAAGTGCTAACATTGCTGCCGTACGGTTTGATAGCACGGTTGCAAATACAACAAAACAAATCGAATTTAACAATTGTAAGTTCACTGGGCTAACATACGGGCTTAACACTGATGAAAATATTCAAGGTGTAACTGTGCAAAACTCGCAGTTTAACACATTGTACCAAGGAGTATTGCTTGGCGACGGTACCCCAGTAAATGGTGGCCCGCAAGGTGTACGAATTGTGCAAAACTTGTTTGATGATGTTGCTAAAGAAGGTATTATCATTGGTGCAGTATCTCAAAACGTTAGTGCGTACAATATTTTTCTTGATGTTGCTAATGATTTTTTAGGTGCAGGAAATCCAGCATCAACTGTTATTGATATCAATGGTGATAACAACGTTAGTGTCGGTGACATGTTTGATCGCAGTGATGCTGATGCACTAACACAAGCAAGAATCGACTTAAACAACAAAGCATGTTATGCTCTTGTTAATGGCGAAGAGATTGAATTTGGTACATATCATAAGCTTGCCGGAGTAAGTACAGAACTTACTGTACAAGGATCGCCGACTGTTATATTCACTGTTACTACTGCCAATGCCGCTGCGTTTGATTGTATGTACCAATTCAAAGATCCGCTGACTAATGTTATACGTTTTGGCTCTCTTAGAGTTGTAGCACAAGACAGTGACGACAGCGCAGGCACACTAAGTTACGTTGACGAATACACCGAGGACAATCCAAGTGCGATTGTACTTGACGTAATACAAAGTGGTAGTACAATTAGTGTACGTTACACATCAACTGCCTCTGGCACATTTAAATATTCACTCGAGCATCTTGGCATTTAAAATACATGTGGGAACACCGTCCTGAGCAGCAACTAATCGCATGGAATCTCCTCCGCGAACAATGCAAACACGAAGAAAATCTCGACATAGCAATTTCTGCTGTGCACACTTGGTGGCAGGAATGCCCAACTAAACTACGATACTTACATTGGACATTGCCACAAGAATGGCCAAATCCTTGGGACTTGATTGCCGATGATATATACTGTGAGCTTGCAAAATGCCTAGGCATCAGTTACACCATCTTGATGCTGGGTAACAAGTATATCAATGACTTATGCATACAAGAAACAACAGATGGTTCTTATATAGTGTCGGTCAACCAGGGGAAATATATATTGAATTGGGATGTGTCTCGAGTGTTAAATATCAGTTCAATAGAACAAATGAATATACACAATAGCATGGATTCTGCCATGTTTGCACACAACATACGATAGGAAAAAGTTAATATGAGCATTCAAGTTTCGAAACGTGATGGTACTAAAGAACTATTAGACATTGATAAACTACACAAAGTTGTGTTTTATGCATGCGAGGGTATCACTGGAGTTAGTGCAAGCGAAGTAGAAATTAAAAGCCAGATTCAATTCTACAACGGCGTAACTAGTAAAGAAATTCAAGAAACACTCATCAAGGCAGCCGCAGATCTTATCAATGAAGATACACCTAACTATCAGTTTGTAGGTGGTAGATTGATCAATTATGCATTGCGCAAAGAAGTATACGGCGGATTCACTCCGTGGCATGTCAAGGAATTGGTAGATAAAAATACCAAAGCAGGGTTCTATGATCCTGAACTTGTTACTAAATATACTGACCAGGAATGGGACAGGATCAATACATTTATTAGACACGAGCGTGATGAAAATCTAACTTATGTTGCCATGGAACAACTACGTGGCAAGTACCTATGCCAAAATAGAGTAAGCGGTGAAATTTTTGAGACACCGCAGATGTGTTATGTTCTTATTGCAGCAAGCCTATTTCAGGATTATCCAGTTGATGCCCGGTTGAAATGGATAAAGGAATATTATGATGCCATTAGTTTACACGACATTAGTTTGCCTACTCCTGTTATGGCCGGTGTACGTACTCCGCAAAGACAGTTCAGTTCCTGCGTTCTTATTGAAACTGACGACAGTCTTGATAGCATTAATGCTACCAGCAGTAGTATTGTTAAATATGTAAGTCAAAAAGCAGGCATCGGCATCGGTGGTGGCAGTATTCGTGCTATCGGTTCACCTATTCGCAAGGGCGATGCTTACCATACAGGTATTATTCCTTTCTATAAAATGTTTCAAGCTGCGACCAAATCTTGCAGCCAAGGTGGTGTGCGTGGCGGCGCAGCAACAATATACTATCCTATTTGGCACCTAGAAGCAGAAGAAATGTTGGTGTTAAAGAACAACAAAGGCACAGAAGAAAATCGTGTTCGTCACATGGACTACGGCGTACAGTTCAACAAGCTAATGTACGAACGTCTAATTACAGGCGGCAATATTACATTGTTCTCGCCAGCTGATGTTCCAGGTTTATACGAAGCGTTTTTTGCAGATCAAGACAAGTTTCGTGAACTATATGAAACAGCAGAACGTAACACAAGACTACGCAAAAAAACTTTACCAGCAAGTGAGTTGTTTGGTAGCTTCATGGAAGAGCGTAAAAATACTGGACGCATCTATCTACAAAACGTAGACAATGCCAATGACCACGGTGCATTTTTACCAGAAGTTGCACCTATTCGTCAATCAAACTTGTGTGCAGAAATTGATTTGCCAACCAAGCCACTCAAAGATCTCAACGACCCAGAAGGCGAAATTAGCCTATGCACATTGAGTGCAATCAACTGGGGCAACATTCGTACTCCAGCAGACTTCGAGCGTGTGTGTCGTTTGGCAGTGCGTGGGCTTGATGCACTACTAAGCTATCAGAACTATCCAATACTAGCAGCGCAGCTATCCACAGAGAAACGCCGTCCTTTAGGCGTTGGCATTATTAACTTTGCATACTGGTTGGCTAAGAATGATTTGAGTTATCAAAACATTACACCAGAAGGACTTGCACTTGTAGACGAATGGGCAGAAGCTTGGTCGTACTACTTGATCAAAGCTAGTGCCGATTTAGCAACAGAGTTTGGCGCACCTAGCGGCAACATGGAAACAAAGTATGGACACGGTATTACACCTAATCAAACATACAAGAAAGACTTAGACGAATTAGTTCCGCATGTTGAGCGTATGGATTGGGAAGGACTGCGTGAACAGCTAAAAGCTACTGGCATACGCAACTCAACACTAATGGCTCTTATGCCAAGTGAAACAAGTGCGCAGATTGCAAACGCAACTAACGGCATCGAGCCGCCACGTTCGCTTATCAGTGTAAAGCAATCAAAGCACGGTGTTCTCAAGCAAGTTGTACCAGAGTTTAAACGTCTAAAGAACAAGTATGATTTGCTATGGAATCAACAGTCGCCTGAAGGATACTTGAAGATTATGGCTGTACTACAAAAATACATCGACCAGGGTATTAGTGTGAACACTTCATACAATCCGGTACACTTTGAGGACGAAAAGATTCCAATGAGTACAATGTTGCAGCATCTATTGATGTTTTACAAGTACGGTGGCAAGCAACTTTATTACTTTAACACCAATGATGGCCAAGGCGAAATTGATGTAAGCAAGATGATGGGCGAGGTCGATCTTGAGCAAGTTGAAATAGATGACGAAGATTGCGAAAGCTGTACTATTTAAAACTTGACATGCTCTGCGTAGCATGTTACACTAACACAGACAGACACACAAAGAATAGGTAAAATTTTATGAGCGTTTTTAACACTGAAAACAATGCAGACCATACTAAAGTATTGGCATTTTTAGATCCGTCGGGCGGACCTACGATTCAGCGTTATGATACACTGAAGTATAAAAGTTTTGACGGACTTACAGACAAGCAACTAGGGTTCTTTTGGCGCCCTGAAGAAGTTGATGTAACCAAAGACAGTAAGGACTTTAAAGCTCTTAGCGACCACGAGCAGCATATTTTTACCAGCAATCTCAAGCGTCAAATTCTATTGGATAGTGTACAAGGCCGTGCACCAGTAGAAGCATTTGCTCCTATTGTAAGTTTGCCCGAAATTGAAAACTGGATTCAAACATGGACATTCAGTGAAACAATCCACTCACGTTCATATACACATATTATTCGCAATGTGTACAACAATCCAAGTAAAATCTTTGATGAAATGATGGACATTGAAGAGATTGCTGATTGTGCAGGTGACATTTCTAAATATTACGATGGTTTGATTGAAATGAGTAGCTGGTACAATTTGCTAGGAGAAGGCACACATAAAGTCAATGGTAAGAAAGTTGTAGTTGATCTTTACGAGCTAAAGAAACTGTTGTGGCTCACACTAATGAGCGTTAATATCCTAGAAGGTGTACGGTTTTATGTGTCGTTTGCTTGTAGCTGGGCATTTGCAGAAATGAAGCAAATGGAAGGCAATGCTAAGATTATTAAATTAATTGCACGTGATGAGAACTTGCACTTAGCAAGCACACAGATGTTGCTTAAAATACTTAAAAAAGATGATCCAGATTACGCAAAGATTGCAGAAGAAACTGAAGAAGCTTGTATTCAAATGTTTGTTGAAGCAGTTGATCAAGAGAAAGCCTGGGCTGACTACTTGTTCAAAGACGGCTCAATGATTGGTTTGAATGCCGAACTACTAGGACAGTATATCGAATGGATCTGTACACGACGAATGACCAATGTAAATCTCAAAAGTCCGTATAGTGTAAAAAACAATCCGTTACCGTGGACACAAAAATGGATCAGTGGATCAGAAGTACAAGTGGCACCACAAGAAACAGAAATTACAAGTTATGTAAGTGGCGGAACAAAACAAGATGTTGGCGCTGACACATTTAAAGGATTCTCACTATGATTGAAATCTACGGTAAAGCACAATGCCCGTTCTGTGATCAAGCGAAAACGTTGTGTGAACAACGACAATTTGAGTACAGGTACTACCAACTAGACGTAGACTTTACTCGAGACGAAGTATTAGAACTGTTTCCAGGGGCCCGTACTTTTCCGCAAATTAAAGTAAATGGGCAAAAAATTGGCGGATGGTCGGACTTTCCGCAATATTTAGAAGAAACTTCATATACAGGATCGGGTGAAACTTTGTAAATGTCTTATAATGTATGGAACAAATGGGACAAGCTTAAAACAGTCATGCTAGGCGAGTGTTATAATCCGGAGTTTTTTCGAGACATTAAAAATTCAAATGTTAAATCTGCATTGCAACGTATTGCCAGCGAAACCCAAGAAGATCTCGAAAACTATGAACGTGTATTAAAAGATTTTGGGTGTAAAGTATTGCGACCGAATATCGATCGCAATGATTCAATTATAGCACATGTAAACAATGACGGCAAAGTAGCGAACATACCTCGCAGTCCTCTTCAGCCAAGAGATACTCAGATGGTTATCGGTAATGAGTTATTTTATACTGGAAGTGACCATCATGGAATAGCTTCGGCACTTAGTGAGTACAATTCCCAAGATACACCAGTGGTTGCAAATATGGCGTTACGCCAGGTGGACTTTAACAACTACAAAGGCGAAGATGCACCAGACTGGCCAAGCTACGAAGAATACCTGCATTGTTTTACAAAAGATCTTCAATTTTCTAGTAATCTAGCTGTATGCAACGAAATAAAAGAAGAGCAACGTAAAATAAATTCTCTTAGCGCCAACAAGAGAAACTTTTTTCCAGTTGACGCTCCTTCTATTACTGTTGTTGGCAAGGATGTTTATGTTGATGTAAAAATAACAGATCAAGATTGTTTAGAATATCCTTTTTTGTTGACACATTATTTCGACCATCTACAAAATCTATTTCCAAGTTTTCGATTTAATTTTTTAAATATTGGCGGACACAATGACGGATGTTTTCATACTATTAAACCAAATGCAATATTGAGTCTCAATGAAATTCAAACCTATAGTAATACATTTCCGGGATGGGATGTGTGTTATTTGCCAGATCAAAGCTTTGACAAAATTGAAAAGTTTATAAAACTTAAAAAACAAAACAAAGGCAAATGGTGGGTCCCTGGTGAAGAAGATAATAACGAATTTACACATTTTGTAGAAACGTGGTTACAAGACTGGCTGGGATATGTAGAAGAAACAGTGTTTGATGTTAATGTTCTTGTGTTAGACGAACATCATGTGTGTGTAAGTCAGCCAGATAATAAGATTGTAAATGAATTTCTTAAAAAACATAATATGGAGCCCGTGTACATTCCGTGGCGACATAGGTATTTCTGGGATGGCGGATTGCATTGCATTACCTTAGATCTTGTACGTGAAGGTACCCAACAAGACTATTTTCCACAACGAACAGCTCCGATAACAGATAAAGGATACTCATTATAATGGCATTACGTAAACCTCGAGCAACTAAAACTAAAATGAAAGTTGCTGCTAAAAAAGCAACTAAAATTGGAAAGAAGCGCAAAAAATGATCATCGAAACACCGTATAAAACTGGAGACACAGTTTCTTTTAAATTATCATCAGGTGAAGAATTAGTAGCACGGTTGGATGCTGAAAATGCTACATCTTACACTCTAAAAAAGCCAATGTGCTTGATTGCACAACAGCAAGGATTAGGACTAGCACCGTTTATGTTCGGCGTAAATCCTGAAGGAAAGTTTGTATTGCAAGCGCATGCTGTAAGTTGTGTTGCAAAAACAGAAGCAGATATTGCTAAACAATATTTGGCAACCACTTCGGGTATTGTACCGGCCTAAAAACTCACCATAAATACTGTTGTAATAGTGAGGATGAATATGCCACAGGCAGTAAGAATAGGTGATGCAAACAGCATGGGCGGCATTGCAATAGGCCCAGGTGCATTAAGTGTGCTAATCAATGGTCAACCGGCGTGCCTTGAATTTACACCGGTTAGCCCACATCCGTGTTGCGGCCCAGGTCCTTGTGCAAAACATTGCACTGCAAAAACCTCACTAGGATCGCCCAGTGTGTTGGCAGAATTTCAAACAATTAACTTTGTTGGCAATGTTGATTCGTGTTTTGACAGTCGCACACAAGGTAGCCCAGACGTAATAATTGGTGCAATGTGATATGACAGTTACATCAATGACATTAACAGCAGGCGCAAGTATGCTTGCCAACGGCAGTGACCCAACCATTGGTGCTAAGCCGATAGCCAGTAACGCCGGGGTAACGTTAAACTTAGTCGATAGCACAACAGGATTAACTGGTGATCCAACGTTGTATAGCATGAATTATTACACTGTGCAAATACAAAGCATTCAGAGCACACTGTATGATGTAACAGCCAAAGTAGCAAACCTGGCCAATACATACATAAATGAATTTAGTAGTATGACCAATGGCCTTGGTGATAACGTGTTTTCGGCACCTTTTGATTTGTATTCTGGTAATGCGTATGCAGTGATGCACACAGACGATAGTGTTGACAGCGTGTTAACATTTGGCCGTACTGAAAGTGCTAATGTGTTAGGTGGAGCGATTAACAGTGGCGAGATCGAAGGTGATGCTAGAACGTTTGCTACAGCACTTACTGGTTCAATTTCTTTTGTACAAAACAGTAACCAATCCATTAATGCTGCTAACAACAGTGCAAATGCTTTTACAGGCGGCACGTTTGCAGGAATGGACAATGTTGCAAGTGGTGCACTAAGTGGAGTTAACTTAGCCGGCCCGGCATTTGGTGCTGACTGCTCATTGCTAGGTACAGTTATTAACTTTTCAGCAATACCAAACTTGGGTAGCCCAGGGCAGATGTTGAGCAACATGTTGGACGCAGGCACATTAGGTCCTATGTATGAACAATTATCCAAAGTAGTACTAAGTCCTAGGCTTGCTGCAACATTGGGTGCAACCCCTCCACCAACAACAAATATTTTGCTAGGAAGTCTCGGGCTTGATTTAAACAATCTTGCTAGAGTTGGGGCAGGGTTACCACAAGGCATTCAGGAGCAAATCTACATAGCATTTGCAACATTGTCAACAGATGATGTGTCTCAAGTTAAAGCTATTTTAAAATGTACCCAGGTAAATGTTGTTGCTGGCAGTGATTTGTTTGATCCTACAAAACTGTTTCCGACAAGTTTTCAGACACTAACAGCACCAGTGCGCACAGGCAAACTTGGTACTAGGGCTATCTACGTAGATAGTAGCGGAAGTGTTAATCCTATTTTTAGTGATTTAGGTGTTAGGCTAAATGGGATGATTCCAGACAACTTAGCAGTTGCCAATGGCGCATTGTCATTGAGTTTAGGACAAATCAAAGGTATCGAAGCAACAGATATTACTACATTTACTGGTGCTGCTAGCAATCTTGAAACAATGAAAGACTTGCCGGATATTCAAAACTTAACAACATATATACCTGCCGGTGTCGCTGAGTATTGGCAAGACTACTACGGAGTGCAAAATAATATACAACTTGCAACCGGGCCAAGTGCTAACTTTACAATCGCTGACTGTATTGGGTATGCTGCTGGTTATAATAGCGCAGCACCGTTGCAACAAAATTACGACTTGTTAACCACAATGAACGCTAACGGTGATCTTGATGTATTTTACAAGGACGATGGTTCAAGCAGTGCCGATACTGGAGTGTTGGTTGTTCTTGAATACTTAATAGACGGCACATATGTTAGTGGACCAAATTGGGTTATACCAGTAGGAGTATATGGCGCAGGAACGTATAGTTCATTTGCTGATGCATACACAGCCGTTATCACTGCCGCTGTGTCACTTATGCAAAGTGTTTATTCCGGTAATACAACAGCGCAAACAGTACAAGCAAATTTCAAACGCATACAAGAACAATTAGCACGAGAAAAGTTAATTCGTGCAAAAATGGATATGACAGTGTCAGCATTAGTGCCAAGCGAAAACAATGCTATATCACTGAGCAACAGTCTGCCAGTGTATGCACTGGATACAACCAGCGGCGGTACAAGCGAATACCTTGAAAGAATAATGAACATTGATTCACTTGGCGGACAAGCTGCAATTGCGGCAATGAGAGAATCTCGCAACACCAACAATTTGGATGCAGCACATTTGCAACAAGACGGCGGCCTAAATTTAACCCCGCCACTTAATCCGGGCGCAATTAGTTCGTCACAATACACTGAAGACGAAGCGAGTGCTATAATTGTAAAATAGTGGTTGACATTAATACACATAAATGTTATATTGTATTATGTTTTAAAAGGAGCATCACTATGATTAAACCAGCAATCTTTGTTGTGTGCGGCATTATTGGGTATAGTTTATACACAGGTGCGTCGATAACAGATATAGTAGATACAAGTCAGCACGTAGTACATACTATTGCTACAAATGTTGCCGATGCAACAGATTGATCAATCTATAGTAGAAGCTGAGATTAGGCGGCGCATAAGATTATCAGTTGCAGCGTATGCATACGAGTACAAAAATGACTCGATTATGTCTGATGCGTTGTTTGACGAAATGTCTAATGCTGTTGACACTAGTGTGATCACTGGCAACCGTAAAATGGACAACTTCTTTAAAAAACATTTCGAACCTGCAACTGGTATGTGGGTCCGAAAACATCCAAATAAAGCAGGATTGGAAAACATATATCAACGATATTTTACAAAGACATAGTAAATACAATTTCATTCGCACGAAAGTATAAGTAATACGTTATGTTTATGGCTCTCTTAATTCTCTTTGTTGCACTTAGTTTAAGTGCTATTGCTGCGTATTACAGCATTGTCGGCTTGGCTGCGATCTTTGCATCTGCTATTATTCCTATTGTTATAATGGGAAGTGTATTAGAGGTTGCAAAACTTACAGTTACGGTATGGTTACACCAGAATTGGCAACGTGCTAGCTATATAATGAAATTTTATATGGTGCCTGCTGTTCTTGTTCTTATGTTTATTACAAGCATGGGTATTTTTGGTTTTTTGAGCAAGGCACACATTGAACAAACTAGCGCAGCAGAAGAACAGGCAGCACAACTGTCACGCATGGACGAAGAAATAATTCGCCAACAAGACATTATTACCAGAGCTAATGCAAGAATCGCTAAGGGCGAAGCAGATGCTAACAAACAAGATGTGGGCATCCAAGATAAAATTGATAGAGAACAAGAGCGTATTAATAGTGCATACACCAGACGTCAGCCTAGCATTGATGAACAACAAGCTATTATTACTGCACAAGAAAACGCACTACTAAATCGTGTAGCAGTGTATGAAGATGAAATTTCTAGTCTAGATACAGATTTATCACGACTAAACGATGTAGTCAGTGACTTTAGAACTGCATTAGAAAGTGCCAGTGTTGCAAGTGTTGAAGAACAAATACAACCTTACCTATTACAAATTACACAACTAGACGCAGACTTGGAGCGAATTAACACACAAGCAAATGAATATGAAGCAAGGATCAGCGAAGTAGAAGCTGATAACAGTGCAGTTAATAGTTTAAAATCACAAATTGCTGCAATTGAAGAAAACATTGTTGTTACTACAAATAAATTACAAAGTACAGAGCGTTCTCAAATTAGAGAAGGCCAATCAGTCATCGGAGTCTCAGACGATGGATTATTCGGCGGCAATACACGTAGAGCATTAGCAACATGGGTAGACGCACAACAGTCACGAATTGCACAATTACAAACACAAGAAACAGATCTAAGAACACAAGCACAAACAGTAGCCAACGACGAACGTACTAGACTCACTGAACTAGTTACAGAATTGCGTGGCACACAAACAGTACGTATAGACACTCGCAAGCAGGTATTGCTAGACACTATTGATCGTATACGAGCAGATGCTGTTACTGGATTAGCAACTCAGCGTAAAAACATACAAAGCAAAATTGATAATGTGTTGAACATAGACATTCCGGGCAACAGAGAGGCACGTAAAAACGCCCAGGGCATTATCACTGAACTGCGTAATAAAGAAGATCCTAGAATTGAAATTGCTAGAGAAGAAATTTCCAGGATACGTGCAGTTGCAGAAGAAGAAATTGCAAACAGCCAGACGGTTATTAACCGTTTGAGGGCGCAAATACAAGTAGGTGACGATGTTGACCTTGACACATTAATTGATGAACAGCAAGAGCGTATTAGAGTTGCTAACAGTGAAATTGATGCTATAATTGAAAACAAGTTTGCACTTGAATCTGAGGTGCGCAAGCTAGAAGCCGAAGTAGGACCAATTAAGTACATTGCGCAATTAATCTATGGTGAGGACACCAATAGTAATGTGTTAGAATCTGCTGTTAGATGGGTTATTATCTTAATTGTTTTTGTATTTGATCCACTTGCAATTATGATGTTGTTAGCTGCAACAGAAACTTTTAGCTGGAGGCAAAAAGAAAGACTGGCCGCCTTAACAATTGTTAATAAAACGGTATCCGACGAACTACCTAAGGAAAATAAATTAAATGAAGAAATACAAGCGTTTGAGACCGTGCCAGAAGATGATATTAACAATCAAAAAGAAGATCCAGCACAAACAGATAGAAAAGACCCGCCCCTCGGCGATAACATTGCAGAAGAAGTTGACTCAGTTAGAGGAGAGACTGGAGAAGATAGAGAAGTCGGTGCTAAATCTGATCAATCTCCTAAAGAAATAGCAGTACATGTTGAGCGCATTGTTTTTCCAAAGTACGAAGAAGAATTTGAACTTAAATTTGAAGATGTGAGCACACAGACACTAGCAGAAGAAGAACGCAAAGATTACGAATCAGCAAGAGCCCAATTGGTTGCAGATAATGTTCCGCCTACCATAGAATTTGAACTACCTGCTACAACTCCTCCTTTACCAGACGAGGCTATAGCAGCATATAAAGCAGCTGACTATGAGGATCAAAGAACTGATGAAATTATAGTAGTCGAAGGCGATGAAGATGAAAAACAAGCTAAACGTATCTGGAAACGACTTAATCCAGATTTAACACTTAAAGAACAAGAACAAAAATTTGCCCAGAAACAGATAGACGTATTACCTTGGGCCCAGTACCTAGAACTAAGTGACAATGAAATTGAAACAAACTACACTACAGTTGAATTTGGTACAGTGTTTCCTGACAGAGCAGTTAAAGGTGATACTTACATCAGGGTTGACTACCTTCCAACTAAGGTATTCAAATGGAACGGCTCCATTTGGATTGAAATTGATAAAAACAATTCAGACACATATGCATACAACGATGCATATATTAAACACTTGATTGAAAAACTTGGATCCGGAGAGTATGATCCAGAATTACTAAATGACGTAGAACGCAGCCAACTTGAGCAGCAACTTAGAGACCAGGGAATTTAAATGACCGAGGATACCATGTTAGCATACGAAAAATGTAATTTTTGTAATAAGGATAAAAATAGTGTAACAAAGCTCATAGTTGGCGATAATGTTGCTATCTGTAATGAATGTGTGGATCTATGCGGAGACTTGCTACAAGAGCTAGCAAGTAATACAGTACATGCAAATAATGTCAACGACATAAATCCTGTTGAGCTAAAAGAATTCCTTGACAAATACGTGATTGGTCAAGAAATGGCAAAAGTTGTGCTTTCGGTGGCAGTTGCTAACCATTACAAAAGAATTAATAACACATCAACAGAAATAGAATTAGACAAAGCCAACATATTATTGCTTGGGCCAACAGGATGCGGTAAAACATTGCTAGCAAAAAGTGTAGCAAGATTTTTAGATGTACCATTTACGATTGCAGATGCAACTTCTATCACTGAAGCTGGATATGTTGGCGACGATGTTGAAACATTGATCAGTAAGTTGCTGAGTTCAGCAGACGGAGATGTTGAAAAAGCACAGCAAGGCATCGTGTTTTTAGACGAAGTTGACAAGATATCACGCAAAAGTGAAAGTTCGTCAATCACTCGTGATGTTAGTGGCGAAGGTGTGCAACAAGCATTGCTTAAACTAGTAGAAGGCACAATTTGTCGTGTGCCGGCTGGTAATGCTGGTAGGAAAAATCCGCAAGCAGAAATGATTGAAGTAGATACTAAAAATATACTGTTTATCGCAGGCGGGGCATTTGTTGGGCTCGAAGATGTAGTAAAACGCAGAGCATCGTCTAACTCGGGCATCGGCTTTGGGGTTACAATCAAGGACAACACACCCGGTAGCCTGGGAGATATTGAACCCGACGATTTGGTAAAATTTGGATTAATTCCAGAATTTGTAGGACGTTTTCCAACTAGTGTAGCTCTTGACCAATTAACCGAAGACCAGCTGGTGTATGTGCTTACTGAGATACGCAACAGTTTAGTAGCACAGTACACATACTTGTTTGAAACTGACGGTGTTGCGTTAACATTCAGTATAGATGCATTGCGTGAAATTGCACAAAATGCACACAAACGCAAAACAGGTGCACGTAGTTTGCAAGCTGAATTAGAAAGAATTCTAATGCCGCATATGTACAGTCTTAAAGAGTATGCTAACAATAAAATAACTCAAGTTGAAATTACACCCGAGTTAGTAAACAATCCACAAAAACTAGCCGCATAACACTAAAAAACGGTTGACTTTGCTACACATGATGTTATACTTAATGTAACAGTTAAGGAGAGACATCAATGCAACATGCAAGATCTAAACTCGGAGTAGCCCTATTAGCAACCACTGCCCTTAGTGCATGTGGCGGCGGAGGCGGAGGCGGACAGCCAACAACATCAGCAGGGGCAACTCCTAGTAATCCAGGCAGTCCTTCGCCTAGTCCAATTGCTTGGTTGTATGCTCTTCCGGCATACCAAGGCACAATTGATCCACTAGCAGGCGGTGCTACTAGTGTGTATTCTGTGTACGATTCCTACATCAGTGATTTAGATGGCGATGGTGCTAGCGACGATGTTGTGTTTGCTGGCAGACAGACAGCAACAAATGATTATAACAATTGGGTGAGCAGTCGGATAAACATAATGAGTTTTGAAAACGGCAGTTTAGTTGATAAAACATCTCAATGGTTTTCCGGTGATGATAATATAATCCTTGGAACCGAACCCGATATCGAGTTTACAGACTTTTTTAAGACAGGCCGAAATGACATGTTTGTAAGCCACAGCACCGATAACAGTGTTGTTACTGGTCCAGCAAATGTATTTCGTAATGACGGTAGTAATTTTACTAAAATTTCAATTCCTACTGTAGGCATTTGGTCACATGATAGTGATGTTGGCGACTTAAACAACGACACATACGATGATATTATTATGACAGACTATGGTCCAAACACAACAGTTGCTCTCAACAACACAGTTGATGGATTTACCACATACATAGATCCATGGAATAATAGCGGGCATCTTCGCAGTGGCGGTTCGGGCGTAACTATTGGTAATTTCTTAAGAGACGGTGGCAACAACGAAATCATCATAACTGATGCTTCTTGCCCATTGTCGTATCTCAATATAGCCGGATGTAGTAGTGACAATTCAACTAAGATGTACAGTGTAGACTTTACCAATCCGCAAGGGTGGAACGGCCGAGAGGGCGAGGCTGTTGTAGAATACACATTTGTTAAAGACTTACCTTCAAGTGCCCTTGCAGCTACACGAGATCACAGTGTGCGTGTAGTTAACTATGATTTCAACGAAGATAATATCGACGATGTTATGGTGTTTTCTCGATCCAATAATTACATGCTAGAATGGAGCGACATACAGTTTTTACAAAACAACGGCACTGGAGACTTTAGCGATGTTACGAGCAGCATTCTAAGTGGATATGATAACGACAGCCACAGTACATACCAGCCCAAGTTCTTCGATATCAATGGCGACGGGAAAGAAGATATTCTAGTGTCGGGCGGAGACTTTGGCGGAGCTAACGACAGCCATCAGTTTTTGATTAAAACATCAGACAACAAATATGTTGCTGCACATCAAAACACATTAACAAATTTTATCACTGATTCAACAAATACACATGGTGGCAGTGCTAACAGTAGCGGTAACACAGTTAATGTGTTCAAAGGTGATGATGGTAATGACTATCTTGTAACATACATACCATATATGAACGGATCAGACAGACAAATGGCTGTGTTTATGAGCCAAATAGATGGATCAACAATTGCAGCGGGCACAGCTAAAAGCATGTTGCAGGAAGAGTGGACTTATCTAAGTGATGCTGATGCAACACAGGCACTAATTGCTAGTGGCACAACATATGCAGGCGGCAATATTATTGACATCAAGTCAGCATTTAACCCACTAGGCGGGTTGTCATTAAACGGATCGGCACTAAGTGGCAACATCACTGGACTGAACATCGGTGAAGTATCCGGCATAGCAACTGACACCATTGGCCGAGGGTATGCAGTTGATTTAAGTCAATCTACAGTAAACAGTAACACCACAATGTACAACACATTACAAAATGATGGTAGTGTATCATTGAGTAATGGCGATACAACAATTAGTTTCAACTTTGAGTCTGATGAAATAGCACTTGGGCATAGCATGTATAGCGCAGGTAACTTTGATTATAGTGTTTATGCGACAAATATGAAAAACAACCCTTGGTTGGACTTTAATGGGGTTTGGGGCGATGTTAAGAGTAGCACAGTTATTGACAACGTTGCGAGTTATGCTAAAGATAAGTTTGCATTCACAGGCAGTGTAATGCACGTGAGTACAAACATCACACCCGGATTGGTTACAGATGTTTCGACACAAACAGGAGTGTGGGCTGAAGCAAGCTATACCGACGGTGGGTTACAAGCGTTTGCAGGTATACACCCGGTTGCACTCAGCGGTAACGTTAGCACAAGTATTCCTACTAGTATTAACAGCAACGGAACAACACAGTACACACAGCAACAATTTGGTATGCCATCAGACGTAAATGCATATGCCAGAATTGAATACACTACTGCATACAACAATGGCGACATAACGCTAGGTGCAGCAATGAGCCAAACAGGCAATAATACAGCCGAAGTATCATATAGTATTAAATGGTAAATTGATATATTGACATTGTTGATTGTATCGTGTATAAATAATATTGTAGGTTGCTAAACAGGACCTACAATTTTAAATCTTGCTTTTATAAAGGAGAAACAAAATGACAAGACTTACCTCACTAGACCTCACCCCATTTTATCGCAACGCAGTTGGATTTGATCAACTTTTTGATCGTATCACTAACAACATTGACAGAGCAACGTCCAGCGGTGCTGTGCAAAATTATCCTCCATATGATATTCTTCGCACAGGGGAAGAAACTTATCGTATTAGACTAGCAGTAGCTGGTTTTCAAATGGCAGATATCAATGTTGAACTGAAGGAAGGTGTGCTAACAGTTACAGGAAAAACAGATTCTGACGATGAGTGTGAATTCCTGCACAAAGGTATTAGCACTAGGCCTTTTGTCCGCACATTCAACTTAGCAGACTATGTAGAAGTTAAAGCGGCAACATTGAAAGATGGAATTCTCAAGATCGACCTTGAACGACTTGTTCCAGAAGTAATGAAGCCAAAAGTTATCGACATAACAGTTGAAACTTAACTTTTATAATAAGTATATAAAATCGGTATGCAGGGCATCTATTGCTCTGCATACACTATAAAAAATAAGGACTGTCATGAGCCAAATCGAAACAAAAAGTAAAGTAGAAACAAACATTTTTCTTAAAGAACCGACATTGTTTAAGTTGATCTACATTAACGACAACCAAACTTCGCATGAGTTTGTTATCCACACACTAGTTGATATTTTTAATTACACTGAAGCAACTGCTGAAAATTTGACATTAGACGTACACGAAACAGGATCAGCAGTAGTAGCAGTTATGCCGTATGAAATAGCCGAACAAAAAGGAATTGAAGTTACTCTACTTGCCCGAGCTAATGGATATCCATTGCAAGTTAAGATTGAGCCAGAGGCATAGTATATGCAAATATGCATTGACCTACAGGGTAGTTTTTGTAATTCTTGGCCAGAATTAACTATTGTGCAAGATGATTTAGCAATCAATCGTTCAATTGAAAACAGTCAACAAATTCAGATTGAGTTGCAAAATAAGCCGTTTTCTATAGGTATGTTAAACAAGTCTTTTGGAAATAACAATGTATGGGACACTAACACAGATTCAAATAATAACATTGTTGAAGACAAATCAATATTAATAAACAGTTTAAAAATTGACGATGTTGAATTTGTCCACCATCTTAATAAATTGGATTACAATAGTATTGAGCATGGATCTTTAAGAATATATGATTGTACTATTAGGTTTAACGGTCAATGGACAATTGGTACTGGTGAAAACCCATATAACTGGATTATCGATACAGTGAACACACATAACAATAACAACGACACTCGTAAAAATCTTAGCTATTTCAGTGGTTATAACATTGTCGGGGACTACTCGGACCATTATCAAGTAATTTCTGAAATTAGGGAATTAATTAAACAATGAAAAATTTATTAATTGCTGTTCCGCAGCTAGAAATACATAGGCCGCCTGTGTCGACTGCAATGATTAGTGGCATCATGAAAGCTAATGGCCACGACGTTAAATGTCTTGATCTTAATATCAAAATGTATCATGAATGGGGCGAAGAAAAATATTACGCATATCGTGATGTTTGGGAAAAGATGCGTGTACCAACTCAACATGAAAAAAACAGCATTAATGATTTTATAAAAATACACTTACTTCCGCATTGCAGTAATGATACCAGATTATTAATAAGTGTTTTTACTTTTAACAGTCAAGTGTTTACTAAGTTAGTATGCGAACTAATATTAGATGAATACCCGCAATGTGAAATAATACTTGGCGGCATAGGACTAAATGACGGCTTCGGGCCGCTTATGCTTGAGTTAAATCTGTGCAAATATGTTATTTACGGCGAAGGTGAAGAGGCACTTATTAGCCTGTTAAACGGAAATGCAGACCACCCTGGGATCAATGACGAACATAATCTAAAACAAGTAAGCGATTTAAATACAACTGCATTTCCAGACTACAATGATGTAGATTTTAATTCATATGAATATCTATTTGAAGATCGAAAAGAAGTAAACATTGTTGGTAGCAGAGGCTGTGTTCGTAAATGTACGTATTGTGATGTAGCAGCAATTTGGCCTAAATTTAGATATCGCAGTGGACAAAACATTGCTGATGAAATGATAAACTACTATGAAAAATACGGAGTTAACCAATTTTACTTCACTGACAGTTTGATCAATGGTAGCCTCAAAGCATTCAGAGATATGTGTGATAAACTTGCAAATTATAATACTACACACAAAGCTGGATTCAAATGGGGTGGTCAATTTATCTTCAAGCAACAGAAAACAGTCACTGATGATTATTTCGACATGATTGCAGCCGCAGGTGGTGATCAATTTTATGTAGGAGTTGAAACAGGTAGCGATAAGATTCGCTGGGAAATGGATAAAAAGTTTACAAACGAAGACATTGACCATCATTTGTATCATTTTAACCGTGTTGGATTAAAATGTTTTTTCTTAATGATTGTTGGTTATATGACTGAAACATTGAAAGATCACCACGACAATCTTGAAATGTACGCCCGGTGGCAAAAGTATGTTGCCAATGGCACAATAACCGGAATTGATCTTAGTACTAGTCTAGTGTTTTTACCTAACACTCCGCTTGAAAGAATGATTGACATGCACGGAATTGAGTTTCCAGTCAATCAAGTTGATGCTGCTGGCAATCCAGAAAGTAATAGGTTAATTTGGACAAGTAAAGCCAACCCAGAGCTCACTTTTGAAGAACGAATTCGGCGAAGACTTGAACTGCATGAAAAAGCAATTGAATATAAATGGCCGATTTGGCGAGGTCCTCAACGTCTAGAAGCAATCAAAGGTCATGTTGAGCAATACAAATATGGCACAGCTCGGGTAATGCCGGTGTTTGAAACGGTTAACTAAAGTCAATTTCAATGCGTTTGGGATAGTACACGGCTTTACACCAATCAGTGCCATTGCGTCCTCTGCAATTATTTACATATCTTATGTTATCAATGGTTGTATCAACATCACTGTGATAATGCCCAAAACACCATGTATGAACTTTATTTTCATGGTCTTCGTCGAGGCAACGAGATAACATGCTATTACCAGTGCAGTTCAATGCATGAGTACCTTCTAGCTCAACATCGTGCTCGATTAACCGTACATTTGGCACATAATGTGTAATCAATACTATTTTTTTAACATCGTGATGTGTCTGTAGTTTACTAACTGTTTTACACAAGAATCCAGCATCACTAAGTGACAATGCTTCTATTTGTTGCCCAGCATACATAC
>Ga0206128_1001142_pt1 | contig 27876 bp, 29 predicted proteins | sample Helgoland_Spring_7_FD_148601 | JGI IMG/M metagenome (GOLD analysis project Ga0206128, IMG submission 148601) | Pelagic subsurface seawater microbial communities from Kabeltonne, Helgoland, North Sea - Helgoland_Spring_Bloom_20160426_1 | ecosystem: Environmental > Aquatic > Marine > Epipelagic ... | reverse complement strand
TTAATCAGTTGATTTTTTTTGGTTAAGAATTTCCATTACTGTGAGTAGTGAGGGCGAAGCCGTAACTTAAAGTAGTATTTTCAGTTTAATGAGCTGTAAAATAAAAAACGGACTACCGGTGGTAGTCAATAAAAAACAAATTATGAAAGTAGGAATCACCTTTTCAACCTTTGATTTGTTTCATGCCGGGCATGTAAAGATGTTAGAAGAAGCAAAACGTCAGTGTGATTATTTAATCGTTGGTTTGCAGTTAGACCCTTCAATTGATCGTCCTGAGAAAAATGCACCTTCACAGTCTATTATTGAGAGGTATATTCAGCTTAAAGGTTCGGGGCATGTAGATGAAATTGTACCATATGTATCTGAACAAGATTTAGAAGATATTTTAAAGTCATTCAAGATTGATGTTCGCATCATTGGAGATGAATACCTAGATAAAAATTTTACTGGAAGAGGGTATTGTGAAGAAAAAGGAATTGAGATTTATTACAATTCTAGAGATCATAGATTCTCTTCGAGTGGACTTAGAAAGCAAGTGAAAACAGCTGAAGATAAATAAGAAATGAATATTACAGTTATAGGATCAGGATATGTTGGGCTCGTCTCAGGAACATGTTTTGCAGAGATGGGAAACAGGGTTACTTGTGTAGATATAGATCCAGTCAAGATTGAAAAATTAAATCAAGGGATTATTCCAATTTTTGAACCGGGTTTAGAGACCATGGTTTTGAAAAATGTAAAAAATAAAAACTTATTTTTTACAACAGATTTACATGAAGCTTTACAAAATTCTGAAATCGCATTTATAGCCGTTGGAACCCCTATGGGAGATGATGGTTCTGCTGATTTACAATATGTATTGGCCGTAGCGAAATCTATAGGCCAGTCGATGCAAAAAAGATTGATTGTGGTTGATAAATCTACTGTGCCAATAGGGACTGCAGATAAGGTAAAGGCGACCATTCAAAAAGAGTTAGATGCACGGGATTCTGATTTACAGTTTGATGTGGTTTCGAATCCTGAGTTTTTAAAAGAGGGAGCAGCCATTAATGATTTTATGAAACCAGATAGAGTGGTTATTGGAGCAGATTCTGAAGTTGCATTTAAAAAAATGAAGCAATTGTATTCTCCTTTTTTTAGATCTCATGACCGTTTTATAACTATGGACATTCGTTCTGCTGAAATGACAAAGTATGCTGCCAATGCAATGTTAGCTACTAAAATATCATTTATGAATGAAATTGCTAATATCTGTGAAAAGGTAGGAGCTGACGCCAATCAGGTTCGAATCGGAATTGGTTCGGATCAGCGTATAGGATATAGTTTTATATACCCTGGTGCAGGCTATGGTGGTTCTTGTTTTCCAAAAGATGTAAAAGCACTCACAAAAATCGCCAAAGAAAATGGCTACACTGCGCAATTAATAGGTGCAGTAGAAGAAGTAAATGATGCACAAAAATTAGTAATCGCTCAAAAAATAGTTAACCGTTTTGGAGAAGACCTAACTGGCTTTGCTTTTGGTATTTGGGGTTTGGCCTTTAAGCCAGGAACTGATGACATGCGTGAAGCACCAGCCATTTATGTAATTAAAGAGTTGGTAAGTAGAGGTGCTAAAATTAAAGCATACGATCCAAAGGCGATTGATGAAGCAAAAGAGCATTATCTAAAAGGAGTTCAAAACGTAACGTATGAAGCCTCGAAGTATGATGTTTTAAAAGATTCAGATGCACTCGTATTACTTACTGAGTGGAAAGAGTTTCGTTCGCCCGATTTTGAAGAAATAAAAGCACAATTGAAAACGCCGGTTATTTTTGATGGGCGAAATCAATATATCGCTTATGATCTGGAGAATAAAGGATTAGAGTATTATAGAATTGGAAAATAAATGAATTTAAAAAAGACAACTAAAATATACATAGCTGGTCATAGAGGAATGGTTGGTTCTGCAGTTTGGAGAGCATTAGAATCCAAAGGGTATTCAAATTTGATTGGAAAAACAAGTGCTGAACTTGATCTCAGAAATCAACAGGCAGTTACTGATTTTTATAAAAAAGAACAACCTGAAGTAGTGATTGATGCTGCAGCAAAAGTTGGAGGTATTTTAGCTAACAATGATTTTCCATATCAATTTCTAATGGAGAATATGCAGATTCAAAACAATTTAATTGATGGCGCTTTTAAAGCTAGAATTGAAAAATTTATTTTTTTAGGGAGTTCTTGCATCTATCCAAAATTTGCTTCGCAGCCTTTAAAAGAAGAATATTTATTAACAGATTCTTTAGAGCCTACTAATGAATGGTATGCCATTGCTAAAATTACTGGAGTAAAAGCATGCCAAGCGATACGCAAACAATATAACAAAGAGTACGTTAGTTTAATGCCTACCAACTTATACGGTTCTTTTGATAATTTTGACTTGCAATCTTCGCATGTATTGCCAGCAATGCTGCGGAAATTTTATGAGGCCAAAATAAATAACCATTCAGACGTAACGCTCTGGGGAAGTGGAACTCCAATGCGAGAGTTTTTGTTTGTTGATGACATGGCAGAAGCAGTTGTCTATACATTAGAGAATAATTTACCAGAATATTTATACAATATAGGTACTGGAAAAGATATTACTATTAAAGAACTAGCTGAGACGATACAGATAGTAACAGGGCATCAAGGAAATATTCTTTGGGATGCAAGTAAACCAGATGGGACACCAAGAAAACTCATGGATGTTTCTAAAATGAAAGAGATCGGATGGGAATATTCAATAGAGTTAAATGACGGTATACAAAAAACCTACAAATGGTTTTTAGAGAATATAGATGCAATAAAAAAAATTAAATTATAAATAATGAAAGTAGCATTAATTACGGGTATTACAGGACAAGATGGTTCTTATTTAGCAGAACTATTGTTAGAAAAAGGATATATGGTTCACGGTATAAAAAGAAGGTCTTCTTTATTTAATACAGACCGTATTGATCATTTATACCAAGACCCGCATGCTCCAGAATTAAGACTGAAATTACATTACGGAGATTTAACGGATGCAATGAATTTGACTCGTATTATTCAAGAGTGTCAACCAGATGAGATTTATAATCTAGGAGCGATGTCTCATGTTGCTGTTTCTTTTGATACTCCAGAATATGTTGGTAATGTTGATGGATTAGGTACTTTAAGAATACTAGAAGCGGTAAGAGTCTTAGGATTAGAAAAGAAAACAAGAATTTATCAAGCATCAACTTCTGAATTATATGGAGGGATGCCAGAAAATAAAAATGAGAGAGGTTTTTATGATGAGGATTCTCCATTTTACCCTCGTTCTCCTTATGGAGTCGCTAAAATTTATGGATTTTGGATTACAAAAAATTATAGAGAAGCGTATAATATGTTTGCTTGTAATGGTATTTTGTTCAATCATGAATCACCAAGAAGAGGTGAGACTTTTGTGACACGGAAAATTACACGTGCAGTTGCAAAAATTGCATTAGGGCTGCAAGAAAAAGTGTTTCTAGGGAATTTAGAAGCGAAACGTGATTGGGGACATGCGAAAGATTATGTTCGCATGATGTGGATGATTTTACAAGCGGATAAACCAGAAGATTGGGTAATTGCAACAGGAGTTACCACTACAGTAAGAGATTTTGTTCGTTTGGCTTTTGAAGAAGTAGGTATAGAAGTTGTCTTTAAAGGAGAGGGTGTAGCTGAAAAAGCGTATGTTGTTGCTTGTAATCATAAAGATTTTCAAGTAGCAATTGGTAAAGAAGTTTTATCTGTAGACCCTTCTTATTTCCGTCCAACGGAAGTAGATTTATTGATTGGAGACCCAACAAAAGCAAAAACAAAATTAGGATGGGTACCTGAGCATGATTTAGCTTCTTTAGTGAAAGATATGATGAAAGGAGATATTTCTCTAATGAAAAAAGATGTTGACTTGTTAAAAGCGGGTCATGAAATTTTGAAACAATCTGAGTAAATTGAAGCATAAAATATAAATATTATTTTAGTAAATTGATTGTTATAGTAAGATGTTTAAAATAACGTTAAAAAATAATAAAGTATTTAGCTGCGAAGAAAATCAAACCATTTTTGAAGCTGCTAAACTAAACGGAATTGCACTAGAACATAGTTGTCTGAAAGCAAGATGTAGAAGTTGTGTTGTAAATATTGTAAAAGGTGATACAAAAGATAAGTTAGATGATTTAGTCTTATCTCCAGAGGATAAAAAACAAAAGATTACACTATCCTGCAATGCAATTCCGACTTCTGACGTAATTTTAGATGTAGAAGATTTAGGAGATGTTATATTGTATGAAAAGAAAATAGTACCAGCTAAAATTAACTTAATAGAAAATATAACAAAAGATGTTATTAAAGTGGTTTTTAGATTGCCACCAGCATCTAATTTTAAGTTTAATTCGGGGCAATATGTAAACTTAATAAAAGGGAATTTAAGTAGAAGTTATTCTGTTTCTAACAATTCAAACCATAACAATCAATTAGAATTTTTTATAAAAAAATACGAAAATGGATTGATGAGTAAATATTGGTTTGAAGAAGCTAAATTAAATGATTTATTAAGAGTAGAAGGCCCATCAGGATCCTTTTTTCTTAGAAAGTCAAAATTCGAAAATATTATATTTTTAGCGACAGGCACAGGAGTCGCGCCAATTAAATCAATATTAGATAGTATTAGAGAATCATCAATAGATTTTAAGGAGAAGAAGTTCTGGCTTTTTGTTGGAGCGAGGTTTAAAGAAGATTTATTTTGGGAGCCTGCTTTTGAAAAATATAAATTAAATATTAAATATATACCTGTTCTTTCTAGAGAAAAAGAAGAATGGGAAGGAGAAAAAGGGTATGTTCAAGATGTAGTTTTAAAACAAAATATCAATTTAGAGAATGCACAAGTATATGCTTGTGGTTCTAATGAAATGATTCAATCAGCAAAAAAAGTATTTATACAAAACTCTTTGAAAGAAAATAATTTCTTTTCAGATGCATTTGTTCAAACTAATTAATAAAATATGAAAGCAGTAATTTTAGCAGGAGGCCTTGGAACACGTTTAAGTGAAGAAACAGTATCTAAACCGAAGCCTATGGTTGAAATTGGAGGAAAACCAATTTTATGGCACATAATGAAAACCTATTCACATTATGGTATTCACGATTTTATTATTTGTTGTGGTTATAAAGGATATGTCATTAAAGAATATTTCGCTAATTATTTTTTACATCAATCTGATGTAACTTTTAATATGAAAGACAACAAAATGACTGTTCATGAAGATCGTGCAGAGCCCTGGACAGTTACTCTAGTCGATACCGGAGACAATTCTATGACGGGAGGAAGATTAAAAAGAGTATTACCATACATAAAAGACGAAGAGGTATTTTGTTTTACGTATGGAGATGGTGTTGCAGATATTAATATTAATAGTTTAATTGAGTTTCATAAATCTCACGGAAAACTGGCAACTCTTACAGCAACTTTTCCTCCGGGAAGATTTGGAGCTCTGAGTATTGAAGATAATAAAGTCCAAAAATTTGAAGAAAAGCCAAAAGGCGATGGGGCTTTAATCAATGGAGGGTATTTTGTGTTATCTCCAAAAGTTATTGAAAGAATTGAAGGAGATGATACTACATGGGAACAAGAACCTTTGAAAAGTTTAGCATCTGATGGGGAGTTAATGTCTTTTAAACATGATGGTTTTTGGCAACCAATGGACACTTTGAGAGATAAAATGAAATTAAATGAATTACTGGATCAAAATAAAGCACCGTGGAAAGTTTGGAAATAAGTAAAGGAAAAGTAGATCCTAGTTTTTGGAAAGGTAAAAAAGTTTATTTGACTGGCCATACTGGATTTAAAGGGTCTTGGTTGTCTTTATGGTTGCAATCTATGGGAGCAGTTGTTAAGGGGTATTCATTAGAACCAAATACAAAACCAAATCTTTTCACAGAAGCAAATGTTGAAGAAAACATGAATTCTGAATTTGGTGATATTAGAGATTTGAATCAAATTTCTAAATCGATGCTTGATTTTAATCCAGATATTTTAATTCACATGGCAGCGCAACCCTTGGTTCGTCTTTCATATCAAGAACCTGTCGATACCTATACAACAAATGTTATTGGTACTGTTAACGTATTGGAAGCTGCTAGAGGTTGTCCTAATTTGAAAGCTATTGTTTCTGTAACTACCGACAAATGTTATGAAAATAATGAATGGGATTGGGGTTATAGAGAAAATGAACCCATGGGAGGTCATGATCCGTATAGTAGTAGTAAAGGCTGCGCAGAATTGGTAACTTCGGCTTACAGACGTTCTTTTTTTAATGCAGAAAATTCGGCATCTTTAGCATCAGCAAGAGCCGGAAACGTTATTGGAGGAGGAGATTGGGCGGATGATAGACTAATTCCGGATATTTTAAAAGCATTTGAAAAATCGAAACCTGTCGTTATTAGAAATCCAATATCTACCAGACCTTGGCAACATGTTTTAGAACCTCTTTCTGGTTATCTAGTTTTGGCTCAAGAGTTATTTGAAAACGGAAAAGAATATGCTGAAGGATGGAATTTTGGACCGAAAGATGAAGATTGCCAACCCGTAAATTGGATTTTAGATAAAATGGTATCTAATTGGGGTGAAGGTGCAAATTGGGAGTTAGATAAAAATAACAATCCTCATGAAGCAGGTTTTTTAAAATTAGATTGCTCAAAAGCAGCTAATAGATTAAAATGGCAACCAAAGTGGAGTTTGCAACAAACTCTAAAACTAATAATAGATTGGCATCAAGTTTATGTAAATAAGGGTGATGTAAAAGAACAATGTTTAAAAGAAATTAAAAAATATTCAAATTAATGGAATCTCAAGATAAATTAAACTCACTAAGAGAAGAAATAGCAAGTTTAGTAACTAAGTATGCTGCAGAACAATATAAACCTACCACTTTTGTTAGAGGGGAAACTGTAATTCCACCTTCTGGAAAATTATTAGGGGAAGAAGAATTACAAAACATGGTTTCAGCTTCTTTAGATGGCTGGTTAACCACAGGAAGATTTAATACTGAGTTTGAACAAAAGTTAGCAGCTTTTTTAGGTGTTAAATACTGTTTGTCTGTAAATTCAGGTTCTTCTGCTAATTTAGTAGCTTTTAGCACACTGACTTCTCCAAAATTAGGAGATAGAGCTATTAAAAAAGGAGATGAGGTGATTGGAGTTGCAGCAGGTTTTCCAACTACGGTGAATCCAATTATTCAATTTGGTGCGGTACCGGTATTTGTAGACGTAGATATTAAAACACATAATATAAATGTAGATTTAATAGAGGCTGCCATTACCCCTAAAACAAAAGCAATTATGTTGGCGCATGCCTTAGGGAATCCTTTTAATGTGGGCAGAGTAAAAGAAATTTGTGACAAGCATAATCTATGGTTAATTGAAGATACTTGTGATGCTTTAGGAGCTGAGTACAACGGTCAAAAATGTGGAACTTTTGGAGATATTGGAACCTTAAGTTTTTATCCTGCACACCATATGACTATGGGTGAAGGTGGAGCGGTTTTTATGAACAATCCAGAATTAAAAGTAATTGCAGAATCTTTTAGAGATTGGGGTAGAGATTGTTATTGCCCTCCAGGGTGTGATAATACTTGTGGTTGCAGATTTGAACAAAATCACGGAGATTTGCCTTTTGGGTACGATCATAAATATGTGTATTCACATTCTGGGTATAATTTAAAAATAACAGATATGCAAGCCGCTTGTGGGTTAGCGCAGTTAGGGAAATTAGAATTTTTCATCGAAAAAAGAAGAAGTAATTACACCTATTTAAGAAATAAACTAGAATCATTAACTGATTTTATTCACTTACCAGTGCCTACGCCTAATAGTAATCCTTCTTGGTTTGGATTTCCTATTACATTAAAAGATAACTGTGGAGTTTCAAGAGTAGATGTTACAAAGTTTTTAGATTCACATAAAATTGGGTCTCGTTTGTTATTTGCTGGAAACTTATTAAAACAGCCTTATTTTAAAGATGTTGAATACAGAGTTGTGGGAGATTTAACGCATACAGAAAAAACAATGAATGATACTTTTTGGATTGGTGTCCAACCAGCCTTAGATGAGGTTCATTTTGATTTTGTAGCTGAAAAATTGGAAGAGTTATTCGGGTTAAATTTTTAAATAGATGAAAACGATTTTAATCACAGGTATAAATGGATATTTAGGAAGCAATCTAGCTAAAAGATATTCGAAAAAATATAAAATAGTTGGATTAGAATATGACACCATTGATTTATTTAGGTTAAAAGGCGAACACTTTGAAGTGTTTGCATCAAAGGATGGGATACCCGATGAATTATTTCAAAAGTATTCTATTGAGGGTATTATACATACTGCAACGTTTTATGGAAGGAATAATGAATCAAATGGACAAATGACTTATGCAAATTCGTATCTACCTCAATTATTACTAGAAAAATCCATTGAAAACAGATGCAATTTTTTCATCAATACGGATACAGTTTTAGATCGGTTTACCAGTAGTTATGCACTCACTAAGAAACAATTTAGAGATTGGTTACAATTTTATGCAAATAAGCAGAATATCAAAGTTATCAATTTACAGTTAGAACATTTTTATGGCCCTGGCACAGCCAATACTAATTTTATTACGTTAATGGTTCAAAAAATGTTACAAAATCAAAAATCAATACCATTAACAAAAGCAGAACAAAATAGAGATTTCTTATATGTGGATGATTTGTTAAGAGTATACGATTTGATGTTAGAAAATCATCAAGATTTTAATCATTTTGAGGAATTTAATGTGGGTGCGGGGTGTAATTCTAATCTTAAGAAAATTTTAGAATTTATTAAAGTGAATACCAATTCAAGCTCAATATTAGATTATGGAGCAATACCATACAGAGAAAATGAGTTGATGCACTCCAGCAACGATATTAGTCATATAATAAATTTAGGTTGGAATGCTAAAGTGAACATATTTAGTGGATTATTAAAGGTCATCAATTTTGAAAAAATGAATTTAAAAAATGAAAACTAAATATAAAGAGGGACTTTCTATTGTAATTCCTAGTTATAATAGGAGTTCTCAACTATGCCGTTTGTTAGATAGTATTTTTAATGATGATATTAAGGATGTCATTGAAATCATTGTGGTTGATAATAATTCGGACTACGATGTTAAAAAGGTTCTATGTAAATATTCTTCAAAAAAATTAAAAGTTGTACAAAATTCTTTTAATGTTAAAATGGCAACAAATATGATGAATACATTTTTACATTGCCGTACTAAATGGATGTGGTTGATATCAGATGACGATGTAATTTGTCAGGATTCAATCAAAATAGCAAATAATAGGATTGCAGAAAATGCAGATGCTGGATATTTAAAGTTTTCTACTGAAGGTACTGGAAATAATGGAATTGAAAGAAATATGATGGTGAACTCTTTAGAAGATTTTATAAATTATTATTCGAATGAATCCAACGTTCGAAGAGGTAATTTAGTTTTTGTATCTAATGGGATTTACAATTTAGAATTGATTCACCCTTTTTTGGGTTATGGATTTGAGTTTTCGTACACATATATTCCATACTTAATTCCTGTAATTCTCGGATTAAATAATGGTATTCCGGTTGTTTTCTGTCAAGAGAAAATTGTAAAATACCAATCACCTGAAAATGGTCATTGGTCATTTGATAATGTTGGCTTAGGATTATCTACATTGTCCCATTTACCCTTAATGTTAGAAAAAAAATATTTTAAAGAATTATTAAACATTTTAATGGTTGTCAAATTTAAAGGATTATTTTTATATCTCTTGAAAAGTAAAAAAAATAATTCTCGAAGAAAATATAACTTAGTATATCATAATGTATATAAGTATTATTTAACACCTTTTCAAAAGATTCTTAGTCATCTTTTATCTTTATTATTAATATACCCAAAATTAACGAGTTTAATTTTCAAAAAGTATGTTTAGTAATTTTTCTGTAAGAAGTTCGAAAATATTGAAACATATAGGGTTGAATTTTTTATATAAAGGAGGTTCTATTTTAATAAGTTTTTTTTTCATTCCTTTATCTATTAGATATTTAGGTAGTGAGGGTTATGGAATTTGGCTAACTTTATTTTCATTTATTGCTTGGTTCAATTTTTTTGATTTTGGATTAGGACATGGTTTAAGAAATTATTTAACTAAAACCTTAGCAGCAGAAAATTTCTCTTTAGCAAAACGATATGTTAGTACGGCTTACAACTGCATATTTATATTTTCAATAATCTTAATTGTTATATTTTTTTTTCTATTTGATTATATTAATTGGCAATCAATATTTAAAGTGCCAGATTATGAAATGAGTAATTTTTTAGTTTTAATTAAAATTGTCATCTCAACCTTTTTTTTAAATTTAGGGCTTAAATTAGTTAATATTATTTTTTTTGCATCACTTAAACCATCAATTCCTGGATTTATAGCATTCATAAATAATTTTATTACTTTTAGTATTATAACATTTTTGCTCTTCATTGATATAAAATCTTTAGTTTATTATGGTACAACTATAGTTTTAGTTCAGTCAATAATATTGTTAACAATAAATATTATTATTTTTTCAAATAAATATAATCATTTAAAACCAGATTTATTTTACATAGATAAGCAGCTTGCTAGAAATATTTTTGGTTTGGGGGGAAAGTTTTTTTTAATCCAGATAGCTGCAATTGTTTTATATTCAAGTGATAACATGATTATAACTCACTTGTTTTCTCCAGAAGACGTAACAACTTACAATGTTGCATATAAATATTTTGGAATTATAACAATGATAGCAACACTTTTTTTAGCACCAATGTGGTCAGCAATTACTGATGCAAATGAAGTAGGCGATTTTTTATGGATAAGAAGAAATATAAAAAAAGCTATTTTCTTAGTAACAGGTTTTTCTTTTTTAGCAATAATAATGTTCTTTTTTGCTAGTATTGTTTATAAAATATGGGTCGGGAATAAAATAATAATTCCAGAACTATTGTCTTTTAATATGATGTTATACGTTATTAGTTCAATTTATTTGCAAATATTTTCAATGTATTTAAATGGTGTTGGGAAAATTAAAGTTCAATTGACAATCGGAGTATTGATGGCCATAATAAATATTCCTTTATCAATTTATTTAAGTAAATATATTAATTTAGGTCTTTCAGGAATTATTATGGCGACATTAATTTGTAATTTAATACCCCTATTAACCTTTATAATTCAATATAATAAAATAATAAGTAATAAAGCTAAAGGAATTTGGAATGAATAAAATTAAAACTTGGATAAAATATTTTTTTAGTTTTTATAATTTTATCTATAATAATATCATTTTCAGGGTTTATAATGTTAAGTTTAAATCTTTTAATTTTTGTGGTAAAATTTTTATCCGAAATTCAGGATCAATATCTATTGGAGAAAATTTTAAATTTAATTCAGGAATAAATTGTAATCCAATAGGTGGAGATACAATATGTAGATTGATATCAACAAATAAAGGAAATATTATAATTGGAAATAATGTAGGGATTTCAAACTCTACAATATGGTCTAATAAACAAATTGTAATAGAAGATAATGTTCTAATAGGAGGAAGTTGCAAGCTTTGGGATACTGACTTTCATTCTATAGATTTTAATTTAAGAAATACTAAACATGATTCAGGAAATGTTAAACCTATTTTAGTCAAAAAGAATGTTTTTATAGGGGCTAGTTCAATCGTACTAAAAGGTGTTACTATAGGTGAAAATTCTATTATTGCAGCTAACAGTTTAGTTAGTAAAAACATTCCTGCAAATGAAATATGGGGCGGAAACCCTATAAAATTCATAAAAAATTTAAATTCATCTAATTAAAATTCAAATTTTTATGAATAAATTAATATTTGATCCTGTTGTAAGTGGACATCATATTGAGTTTTTATGGAACTTGATTAAAATTCAGTATTCTAATAATATTGAAAATGAAAATAAAATATATATTGTAGGAAGAGGTTTCATTGATAAGTCAATTGAGGACTATGGGGCTTTAGAGATAGATAGTCCTAATCATTTGGTTTTGGAAATTACTAAAGTTGAATCAATTTTAACGAATAGTAAAATTATCTATATAAGGCATCTTTTTAGTTTTTTAGTAATGTTGAAATATACTCTTAAATATAAAAGTAGAGATGTTTTAGTTATGGATTTAAACCAAATTCTAAAACCTTTAATGGTATTTTCTTCATTTTTAAATTTTAAAATTTCAGGTATACTTTTTAATGGGAATAAGTTTTTGGCGCTGAAGGGTATAAAAGAGGATTTAACTAGAACTGTTTTAAACTCTAAAGTAATTAATAAAATTTTTATTTTAAATGGAGGTAAAATACCTGTCGAGTTAAATAATAAATTTGATATAAATAAAGTTAAATCAATTTCAGATCCGCTACCTAAAATTGATATAAGTGAAATTCAAATACAAAAGTCTAATAAAGTTGTATTATTATATATTGGTAGTGTAACTAAAAGAAAAGGTATTGATATAATCCTAGAAGGATTTAAACTTATAAATAAAGATCTCTCTCAAATATATCAATTAAGAATCTTAGGAAAAGTATCTGAAGATATAAGAACATATGTGGATTCGAGTATAAAGATTATTAAAAATAAAAACGGTTTAGACATTAAATATAATCCAGATTTTATTACTCATAAAAATTTTATTAACGAGTTAATAAACTCTGATTATGTATTAGCGCTTTATAAAGATTCAGAGATATCAAGTGGAATCTTAGGTTATAGCATATTATTGAACAAGGATTTAATAGGTAGTAATAATGGTTTTATTGGTAGCAAATATTTGAAAGAATGGAATGGGATGTGTATAAAACCAAATAAAAATCATTTTTTTAAATTATTAAATTTGCCTTTAGCAAAAAGCACTAGAAAGGTAACTTTAAATAATAGTTATATGAAAGAACATTCTTATGAAACATTTTACAAAGTTTTAAATGAGTAGAGAAAAGGTAGAAATAGTATTTATTGTACTAGTTTTTTCAGGGTTTCCAATCTTCTCATTTATTTTTTCTGCATTAAACATACCGGCAGGAATTTTTACGGGTTTTTACCATTCTCTTTGTTTGTTATTTGCTTTATTAATTTTAATCAAGAATACAAAAGCTGTTAACATAATTTTTTTATTTTTTTGGTTACTTTATTTACTAAGAATCATTTATGATATTTCAATTGGAGATATCTTTTTATCAGATAGGTTATCGATAATTGGGTATTTTTTTTACGCTTTTGCTGGCACTTTTATTCCTGCATTAGCTGCAACAAAAATATCATATAGAAGCATATTAAAATCGAGCAATACTATTTTTTATATTTTATTGATATCTATATCTTTCGGTATATTAAAAAACTTCATTTCATCGGGATTGATTTTTAATTTAGGAGGTAGGTTTGAAGCAAACGAATTTTTACAAACTATTTATTATGGACATTACGCCGTTAGCTTAATTTTGCTAGCATTTTCAAAGTTAGACCTTACAAAAATCCGTTTTTTTAAATTTAGTAATTATTTATATATATGTTCTATTTTTATTGGTATTTTGGCTGTAGGGCAAGCAAGTTCAAGATCTCCAATATTTGCTTTATTTATATCACTTTTTTTATTTTTTATATTTCGTAAAGTTAGTATTACCAAGAAAATATTTTTCTTTGTGGTATTAATTCCTGTTTTAATTTATCAAGGTGGATCTATTGTAGAATACTCAAAGTCTTATGGGTTTGAAACATTGGTTACTCGTTCTGAAAAAACTTTAATAGAGGGTGATGTATCAGCTAGAGATCTTTTATTTATTGATGGTATAGATATGTTTTTAGATAATCCTATTATAGGCGAAGCATTTTTATTACAAAAAGGTATCGGGAAAGGTTATTATCCTCATAACTTTTTTGTGGATACATTAATCTCAGGGGGTATAATTTTATTCTTTCTATTTACTACAATAATATTTATTGTTGGTTCTTCTAGTTTGAAAATGTTAAAAAAAAATGAAGTCTCTTGGTTAGGTATGTTTTTTATTCAATATTTCTTACTAGGCATGGCTTCGGGGGCGTTATGGAGCTCAAAAATATTTTGGGTAATAGTTGGCCTAATATTAAGTATGAAAAGTAATAATAAATAGTTTAATTTATGAGTAAAAATATTTTTTTAGGACCTATTTGGCCGCATTATAGAAAATCTTTAATTGATGAATTAATTAAAGAAAAACCTGAAACGTATTTTTATGGGGCTGAAAATTATTTAACAAATAGACCACTCAAAAATAATAAAAATATAAAAAATGTTTTAAAAAAGTATTCCTTTAATTTTTTTAAACACAAGTTTTTTTGGTACAAAAATATTTTTAGTAAAATTAATTTTAAAAGGGCTGATAAGATTGTTATTGTAGGCTTTGATCCTCATATGTTACATTTAATAGTTCTAGTGTTATATCTGAAGTTTTTTTTAAGAAAAGAATTTTATTGGTGGAGTCACGCCAATTATGGGAGTCAAGGAAAGTTAGGGAGAGTTGTAAGATATTGGTTTTATAGGCGAGGAAAAGGTGTTTTGTCCTATGCGAAAGAGGGAAAGAATAGACTTATAAATTTAGGAATGGATTTAAATAGGATCGCCGTTTTAAATAATTGTCTTAATTATGAAGATTATGGATGGATGCAGTATAATTTATTAGAAGATAATGACATAAAAAAAAATGATGATTTCAAAATTATTTTAACTGGAAAATTGAATAAAGAAAAAAAAATTCATCTTTTAATAGAAGCAATGGAAGTTTTGAGGAAGAGTAATCAAAATATATTTTGTACTATCCTAGGTGATGGTCAAGAAAAAGATAATCTTCAAAAACTTGTTCAAGAAAAAAAACTAACTTCTTTTATAAATTTCACTGGTGCTAAATTTGGTAAAGAAGCGCATAAATTTTTACTTGAATCGGATTTATATATTATACCTGGAGCTGTAGGTTTATCAATAGTACATGGCTTTTCATTTGGACTTCCAATTTTAACTTCAGATAACGAACAAATTCATCGACCTGAAATTGATTTGTTAGAAAGGGGTATAAATGGAGATTTTTATATAGATGGTAGCCCAAATTCATTAGCTGCTAAGATTATTGAATGGAAACTAAAGCTTAAAAGGGAAGGGAGAATTAAATATGCAAAAAACTGTATTGAAAGTATTAAGACTAAAAATTATTTACCAAAGGGAGTAGCAAATAATATTTTAAAAAAAATTAATGGATGATTGCATTTTCAGGTTTAGACGGAGCTGGCAAATCTACTCAAATAGATCTAGTTGCCAAAAAATACAAGAGCTTAGGTTCAAAAAGTATTATTCTTTGGGCACGAGGAGGGTATACACCGGGAATGAAATTTATCAAAAATTTATTTAAAATCTCGAAACAAACTTCAAAAAAAGATAGTCATAAAAGAGTAAACTCAAGAGAGAAATCTTTTTCGAATCCTACTATAAGAAATATATGGCTTACTTTATCCATTATAGACCTTATTTTGTTGTATGGTTTTTATATAAGAATAAAGGAGCTTTTTGGGGTGAAAATAATTTGTGATCGCTACACTTATGATACCTTATTAGATTTTAAGTTAAACTTTCCTCTTGAAAAAGTAGAAAAATGGATATTATGGAAATTACTTTTAATTGTTTCAGTAAAACCAAAAAAGCATTTTGTTATTACAATACCTGTTTTAGAATCACAACATAGATCAAAATTGAAAAATGAGCCTTTTCCTGACTCTAAAGAAGTACTACAAAGTAGACTAAATAAATATCTAAAATATGTCTCCACAGATAAAGATGTTATTCATATTGATGGTACAAATGAAATTGATGTATTACATTCTAAAATCATAGAAAAATTAAATTTATAATAGAATGAGAATTTCATTATTAGAAAAGAGAGAAAACTTTCACTTTATTTTAAAAGAAACACTCAATAAGTCTACTTTTTTTAAAGATAAAGTTAAAAATAGAAAGCAAGAAAAATTCATTGTAAATAGGTACTTAAATTTTATAGCAACGCAAAAAATTAATACAAACGTATTTCAAAACCTTATAAATGAATATTCTAATGCACTGGTTGGGTGGAAGAAAATTATACAAAAAACCTACGTTCACCTCGCTGTTTCAAAAGTGTTTAGAAAGTTTTTTGGAAATAAAATAATAGACTTATCTGCCAATTTTGGAGAGTTTTTAATTTTAGGAGGAAACCATAGGTTGAGATTGTTTTCTAAAGATTTAATTTTTAGTGTTTTATTATTAAAAGAAAATGAAAGAATTGGTTATGTAGCGAATGATATTTCTGTAAGAACCAATCAGTATTTATCTTATGCACCTGTTGTTTTTGAAAGTGGCAAAGATTGGCTTAAAGAAGAGTATTTTGCTGGTATTCCTTTAAATAGATTAGAAAGTCAAGATGAAATAGAAAGCTATCAAGAAAAAGTAATCAAGCTACATTTAGAGGAATTGTTGATGCTTACAAAAAAGCAATACACGAAATCAGAATACGCCGCTTTTGTAAAAAATGAATTAACATTAATAATTAACAATAAATCTATACAAAATACTGCAATTGAAAGTGACACTATTACCTCATTATTAGACTTGTTATTAAATAAAATTACAGCTAATAGTATTAGTGTCTCATGGAGTCATGGAGATTTTCAAATGGCAAATATTTTAATTAGAGAGAAAAAATTTAAGGTGATAGATTGGGAGTCTGCTGATAAACGTTACTATTTATATGATCTTTTTATTTTATTGGGAAAGGTAAGAACTAACGATTCTTTAAGCGAGTCTATTGTTAATTTTAAAAATAAAATTTCATTATTATTAAACATAACCATATCTCCAGACATAATAATTTTACTATTAATAGAAGAACTACGTTTTAGTGTTAATGAAGAATATTCTGAAAATTTTTATATGTCAGGAGTGAAAACAAAACAAATTTGTGAATCAATTCAAGAATATATAAATGAGTAAAAAGATTACTTTATTAAACCAGGTTACCGGTCCATTATTTATTGATATCGCAAATGAGTATGCCAAAAAATATGATGAAGTAATTTTAATTACCGGTGCTTTAGAGCCTACATATGCTGATTTAGATAAAAAAGTAAAAGTAATTTACAAAATTGCCTACAAAAGGAATAAAAGTTACCAAAGAATATTTACTTGGTTAATTTTTTATTTACAAACCTATTTCTATTTTTTTTTAAAAAAAAATATAGATGAGGTGTTAATAGTTACTAACCCACCCATTCTTCCATTTTTAGGGAGTAATTTTTTTCTTAAAAGGAAAATAAATTTTAGTGTTTTAATTTATGATGTTTACCCCGATGCTTTATCTAATTTTGGGTATATAAAAGAAACATCTTTTCTTTATAAATTTTGGGATAAAATCACTAAAAAATCGTATTCAAATGCTAAGGAGCTAATTACGATTAGTTCCGTTATGAAAAAGGTAGTTTCAAGAAATATAAGTGAAGATAAAATTAAAGTGATATACCCCTGGGTAGACACATCATTTATTAGACCAATACAAAAAGGAGAGAATTGGTTTATTGAAAAAAATAATCTTTCAACAAAAAAAGTGATACTTTACTCCGGTAATATGGGTGAAACTCATGATTTATTAACACCACTAAAAGTAGCTAAAGAATTAAGTGAAACACACAAAAATTTTCATTTTTTATTTATTGGAGATGGCGTTCAGAAAAAACGTTTATTGGATTATACTGATGAGCATAATATTAAAAATGTAACTTTTTTACCGTACCAAGATGCTTCGGTTTTACCTTTTTCATTTGCAGCAGCAGACTTTTCTATTGTCTCTCTCGGAACTGGTGCAGAAGGGTTATCTGTGCCAAGTAAAACTTTCTATTCTCTCGCTGCAGGTGCTGCAATAATTGCAATTTCTGAAAAAGGTTCAGAAATTGAACAATTAATATCAAAAAATAATTGTGGTGTATCTATAGAACCTAATAAAGTTAATTTAATGAAAGATTTTTTAATCAATACTTCAGAATTAGATTTAGAAAAAAAGAAAAAAAATGCCAGAAGTCTTAGTAAACAGTTTACCGTAAAAAATGTTAAATATTTTCTTAACTAATGGGTAAAATTATTTTTGTAGGAAATTATCCACCACCTTTTTCTGGGCAATCTATTGCTTTTAAAACATTGGTAGATGGTTATGGAAATCAGTTTAAAGATTATTATGTAATTAACACAATAGAAAAACCAGGTAAAAGAGATAGTTTTTCGAGAGCTCTGGACTATATAAATGTGGTTTTTAAACTTTTATACTTATTAATTTTTAAGAGAACAGAGGTTGTTTATCACATTGTTTCAAGTCATAAAAAAGGGTTTATTAGAGATTTTGTTGTAATAAATTTATCTTACTTTTTTGGGAAGAAAATAGTTTTACATTCTCATAATGGTAATTACAATCAATTTTATGACCGCTCTTCAAAAAGAATTCAAAAGTATGTATTTGAGACTATTAATAAGGCGTCAACTATAATTTTGTTAAGTAAAAAATTAAGAAATACATTTTATTTTATAGAGAATAATGATAAGTTTATTTTTGTGAATAATGGACTACCAATAGATAGACCAATCAATTTAGAAAAAAGTATAGGGAACAAATTTTCAGTACTCTACCTATCCAATTTAATTGAATCTAAAGGTTTTTTGGATGTTATGGAATCAATTATTTTATTAAAACAGATGAATTTATTATCTAATTTTCATTTTCATTTTGCAGGTGATTTTATGTTGAATCCATCACAAGACAAATCTTATTCCACTATAGAAAAAGCTAAAAGTTTATTTTTTAATTTGATAAAAAACAACGATTTATCAAAAAATATAACCTATCATGGTGTTGTTCAAGGAGAACAGAAAAATACATTACTAAAAAATGCAGATGTATTCTTATTACCGTCTTATTATAACGTGGAAGCACAACCATTGACAATTATAGAAGCCATTGCTTTTGGATGTGCAATTTTTTCTACGAATTATCGAGGGATTTCAGAAATGTTAATAGATAGTTATAATGGTAAATATATAAAATCAGAGAACGCAAGAGATATCGCTGATAAATTAAAAAATTTAAATAGAGAACAGATTAAAGAATATTCAAAAAATTCAATAAGTCTGTTTGATAAAAACTTTACAAAAGAACAGCATTTACTTAATATGATTAATGTGTTGTGATTTTTTTAAATGAATGTTATGAATAAAAATTATAGTAGTATTTTAAATCTTGCACTTTCTGGAGTGCCACTCACTGATAAGGTTCAATTTTTAGAGAATATTTGGGGTGAAATTGATGAAGAAAAGCTTTTTAAATTTGCAAAAATAGATGAAGTTGCAAGTCATTTGGCTTTTATTTTAAAAGAGAGTAAGTTAGAACATAACTCAGAGTGGGACAACCAATACGAAGAAACCGATCATCGCATTACTGTTTTAATGGATGTTCTCGAAGAAGTTGCAACCAAATTAAAAGATAATTCAATTGATATAGTTGCATTAAAAAACGCAGGTATTACTAAAGCTCTTTATAAAAATAACGCTTGTTCTCCGATGGGAGATTTAGATTTACTTGTTAGAAGTAGGGATTTTAATACTGCCCACAAAATAATTTTAGATGACTTAGGTTTTACCTTTAAATTTAGGTCAGAATTTGAGGAAGAGGATCTGGAAGAAGCTTTTAGGGGTGGCGGAACAGAATATTATAAAATGGTGCAAGGTTATAAAGTTTGGTTAGAACTTCAATGGAGACCGATAGCAGGAAGATGGATACAGCCTCACAATGAACCAAATGGAAATGAATTGATGGATAATTCAAAGAGCGTTAAAGGATCTAATGTTAGAATTTTATCACCAGAGGACAACTTATTGCAAGTTGCTTTGCATACTGCAAAGCATTCATACGTAAGAGCACCAGGGTTTAGGTTACATTCAGATGTAGATAGAGTGGTGCGGTTTCAGGAAATTAATTGGGACAAATTTGTGAGTAAAGTATATCAATTAAAATTGAAGACAGCAGTCTATTTTTCTTTATATTACGCTAAAGAGTTGTTAAATAGTCCAATCCCTGATAACGTGCTATCTCGATTAAATCCATTTTGGTTTCGAAAATCTGCCATTAAATATTATATAAATAAAGCAGGCATTTATAATCAAGAAAAGATAAAGTTTTCTAGATTAGGTTATATTTTATTTAATTTATCTTTATATGATTCTTTAGGAGAAATCTTAAAGGCTATTTTTCCACCTTTAGATTCGTTAAAAATTAAATACCCAATTACTAAAAAAAGTCAACTTCCTTATTTTTATACTCTAAGAATAAAAGACCTCTTGTTTAAGAGAGCTAAATTGTGATTTTTCCTAATTTATTGAAGGTTAATATGACGTCATAATTAAATTGAAACAAGTACAAGAGTTTATATATAAAAAAATAATACTATTTCATGAATAACATTCTAATAACATCTGCAGGTAGAAGAGTATCATTAATTAAAGCATTTAAAAAATCAAGTAAACTTTTAAAAATAAATTCAAAAGTTTTTATCACAGATTTAGATCCAAAAACTTCACCTGCAAGTTATTTTGCAGATAATTCTTTTAAAATTGGATTTTTTAATGAACCAAGCTATGTAAGTGACTTATTGGAAATTTGTTTAAAGAATAAAATTTCAATTATAATACCTACTCTTGATACAGAACTAATTTTATTAGCAAATTCAAAATCACTATTTAATGATAATGGAATTGATATTGTAATATCTGATATAACTTTAATCGAAATTTTAAGAGATAAGATTAGTACTAACATTTTTTTTAATTCTTTGAACATAAAAACTCCAACTATCTTTAACAAGAATAATATGGTCTTTCCGGTGTTTTTAAAGCCATTAAACGGTAGTAATAGTAAAGGGATTTATAAAGCAGAAAATATTAACGAAATAAAACCATCTGATTTGGAATCTGAAAATATGATGATTTTAGAAAATATAGATGATACTATTTATGATGAATATACTGTTGACTTATATTATGATAAAAACTCAATTTTAAAATGTATAGTTCCTCGTATTAGATTAAAAGTGGTGGGAGGAGAATCTAATCAAGGAATTACAAAAAAGAATGAAGTTTTAGATTTTGTAAAAGATAGATTCAACTTTATTGAAGGTGCTATAGGCTGCCTAACCTTACAAGTATTTTCAAGAAAGTTAACCCCCTTAGATATTATAGGAATTGAAATAAATCCTAGATTTGGAGGAGGTTATCCGTTTGCTTTAAATGCAGGAGCTAATTTCCCGGAGTTTATTATTAGGGAATATATTTTAAATGAACAAATTGAATATTTTGATGCATGGAAAAATAATTGTTTAAATGTTCGTTATGAAAATGAAATCGTAATAAATGATTGATAATAATACTCATATTGTTTTTGATTTAGATGATACTCTTTATAAAGAAATAGATTTTGTTAAATCTGCATATATTTATATAAATAAATATATTAGATCTAGATTCGATTTAGACTTCTCTTTACAGATTCAGGAATGTATAGATGATGATATAAATTTCTTTGATTACATTAAATTAAAATTACAATACAACCATAATTTTTCTATTGAAAAATACCTTGAGCTTTATCGTTTTCATTACCCTAAAATTTCTTTATCAACAGATACTTCTGAATTTTTAAATAAGATATCAGATAAAAATATAGGTTTTTCAATAATAACTGATGGAAGATCTATTTCTCAAAACAATAAAATAGAAGCTTTAGGTTTAAATCATTTAGCACAAAACATCATCATTTCTGAGGAAACAGGTTATGAAAAACCTCACCTAAATAATTTTAAAATAATCGAAAAAATTTATCCAAATAAAAAATTATTATACATAGCTGATAATCCTACTAAAGATTTTCTAGCTCCAAATATTTTAAAATGGGATACAATATGTTTACTAGATAATGGACAAAATATCCACAAACAAAATTTTGATTTAAATTTTGATTATTTACCAAAAACAAAAATTAACTACTTAAAAGAAATAATTATATGATCCCATTATCAGTCCCAAATATAAATGGTAACGAATGGAAATATGTGAAAGAATGCCTTGATACCGGATGGATATCATCAGCTGGAGCATATGTAAATAAATTTGAGAGAGTTATTCAAGACTATACAGGGGTTAAATATGCCATCGCTTGTATGAATGGAACTGCTGGTTTACAAGTTTCGTTAAACCTTGCAGGAGTTTCTGTAAATGATATAGTAATAGCGCCAAATTTAACCTTTGTCGCTACATTAAATGCTATTTCATACTCAGGTGCTCAAATAGCCTTGATAGATGTTAATGAGGGTTCTTGGCAAATTGATGTTGATTTGCTTCAGAAATGGTTAGAGAATAATACGGCAACCAAATTTGTTAATGGTAAACCGATAACTACAGAAATAACTTCAGGTAAAAAAATTGGTGCCATCATGCCAGTATACGTTTTAGGGGGATTTATCAATATTGACAAATTATTAGAAATAAGTGCTACTTATGGTATCCCTTTAATAGAGGATAGTACAGAGGCACTTGGAAGCTTTAAAAAAGGAAAGCATGCAGGAACCTATGGTTTAACTGGTGTTTTAAGTTTTAATGGTAATAAAATAATTTCTACTGGTGGTGGTGGAATGATTTTGACTAACGATAAAGAAATTGCATATAGGGCAAGACACATTACAACAACAGCTAAAACAGATCCATTAGATTATTTTCACGACGAAGTTGGGTATAATTACCGATTAGTAAATGTTCTCGCTGCAATAGGAGTTGCACAAATGGAAAACTTTGAAAGCATCTTGAAAAGAAAAAAAGAGATTGATGCTCTTTACAGAAAAGAATTAAAAGGAATTGGAGATATTAACTTTCAAGAGAATGATCCCAACTCAGATCCAAATTGTTGGTTATTTACATTTCGTACAAAAAAAATGAGAGCCTTACTAAATCATTTGAATAGTAAAGAAATTCAAAGTAGACCCTTTTGGACTCCTATGAATAATCTTCCAATGTATAAAGATTTAATCTATATAAGTCAAAATGATATATCAAATAAAATATTTAAAGAGTGTATTAGTATTCCATCGTCCTCTAATTTAACAATAGATGATCAATATAAAGTTATCTCAGAGATTAAAATTTTTTATAAGTTATGATGTTACCAAATATTTCCGATTTTATTAAAAATTATGTAACGAAAAGAGAAAACAGCTTTTTCGAAAATGATTTAATAAATAACAAAGAAAAATTAACCAAAGAAATTAAAGGGAAATCAATTTTAGTAATTGGAGGCGCTGGAACCATAGGGTCTTCTTATATTAAGGCAGCACTTAGGTATCATCCCTCTGAATTAATTGTTGTTGATACTAATGAAAATGGATTAACAGAGTTAACAAGAACATTACGAAGTGATTCTAATATAATTGTTCCAGAAAGTTACTTGACCTATCCAATGTCTTTTAATTCTGATGTTTTTTATAAAATGTTAAAAAAACACGGTTCATTTGATATTATAGCAAACTTTGCAGCACATAAACATGTTAGAAGTGAAAAGGATTCTTTCTCTATTGAAGCTATGATAAAGAATAATGTATTAGATGCGAAACAATTTTTAGATTATTTAAAATTAAATAAACCATCTCATTTTTTCTGCGTTTCTACGGATAAGGCTGCAAATCCTGTGAATGTAATGGGTGCATCAAAAAAATTAATGGAGAATGTTATTATGTCATACTCTAATGATATAAAGATCACTACAGCTAGATTTGCTAATGTTGCTTTTTCAAACGGCTCATTACTTTATGGGTATATAGAAAGACTACTTCAAAGGCAGCCAATTTCATGTCCATCTGATGTAAAACGTTTTTTTGTATCACCAGAAGAAAGTGGAGAGATTTGTTTGTTAACAAGTATATTGGGTAATAGTGGGGATATTTTTTTTCCAAAGTTAACTGAAAATCAACTGGTTAATTTTAAAGCAATAACAGAGGATTTTTTTAACTATTTAAAGAAAGACATTAAGATTTGTAAAAGTGAAAAAGAAGCCAAAGAAATAGCTTTAGATTTATCTGATGACTCGTCTTATCCAGTTTATTTTTTCAAAACAGATACAAGTGGAGAAAAGCTATATGAAGAATTTTACACCTCTGAAGATAAAGTAAATTTTGATCTATACGAATCTATTGGAGTTGTAACTAATTCCTTAAAACCTTCCTTTTCTGAAATGGAATTAACGATTAAAGAAATCGAAACTCTTTTTAAAAGAGAATCATACGACAAAAAGGATATCATAAAAATAATGAATAAAATTTTACAGAATTTTAATCATATTGAAACAGGTAAAACTTTAGACCAAAAAATGTAACTTATGTATTATATATTAAAGAGAGTTTTTGATGTATTATCCTCAGGGATTGCTATTTTAATTTTAAGTCCTATACTTATTCCAGTAATTATTGGATTGAAATTGACTGGTGAAGGTTATATCTTTTATAAACAAGAGCGTGTAGGGTATAAAAATAAACCCTTTTTAATTTGGAAATTCGCAACCATGCTTAAAGACAGTGCTAACATGCCTGGAGGGATAATGACTACAAAAAAAGATCCTAGAATTACTCCCATGGGAGGATTTCTTAGGAAATCGAAAATTAATGAACTCCCCCAGTTATTTAATATCTTTTTTGGTCGTATGAGTGTTGTAGGTCCAAGACCCGTAATGAAAATTAGTTTTGAAGCTTATCCAAATGAAATTCAAAAAAAGATCTACAATGTGAAGCCTGGATTAACAGGAATTGGTTCTATTATTTTCAGGGATGAAGAAGAGTTAATATCAGAAGTGAAAAATAATGGTGGTGATCTTTGGGAGTTCTATAAAGAAAAAATTTATCCTTTTAAAGGCGAATTAGAGATGTGGTATCAAAATCATAAATCATTTATGTTAGATATAAAACTCATATTTTTAACTGCTTGGGTGATTTTAGTGCCCACTTCAAAACTTTATGAGAAGTGGTTTAAAGATTTACCAAAACGAAAATTTTAATTATGAATAATTATTTTGTAAGTATCGAAAATGAAATAAAATCAGTTGGTTTTTCAATAGTATCTAAAGATTTCGAAAGACCTTGGGGAGGATTTTTAGTGATTGATGAAAGTCAAGCACAAGATTTTTCTAATAAATTCTTTAAAGGTATAGACGTAAACACCCTAAAAATTGGAGGGAAACTGAGTCCGAAAATATTGATAGTAAAACCCAATGCTCGCTTATCTTGGCAATACCACAACAGACGTGCGGAAATTTGGCAAGTATACAAAGGCACTGTTGGAATTATTAGAAGTGATTCTGATGAAGAAAATGAGATGAAAGAATATAATGTAGGAGATCAAATCATTTTAAAACAAGGTGAGCGTCATCGTCTAATTGGCTTAGACGAAACTTCGGTAGTGGCAGAAATTTGGCAGCATACCGATGCTACCCATCCTTCGGATGAAGACGATATTATTCGCGTACAAGATGATTTTGGAAGATAAAAAAGAATAACATGAGTAAGAAAAAAGGAATCATAGTATCTGGGTATTTTAATCCTATACACAAAGGACATATCGAGTATTTTAATAATGCGAAAGCCCTAGCCGATGAATTGTTTGTGATTGTAAATAACGATCATCAAAGAGCATTAAAGGGATCCAAAGAATTTCAACAAGAACAAGAACGTGTTTTTATCGTATCTAATGTAAAATCTGTAGATCATTGTGTGTTGTCTATAGATCAAGACAGAACCGTTTGTAAAACCATTGAAAAGATAGCCCTAGACTTTGGTGCAACCTATGATTTGAGTTTTGCCAATGGAGGAGACCAAAATAACAATACCATTCCAGAAAGACCTATTTGTGATCAAATGGGAATTAACTTAGTAGATGGTCTAGGAGATAAAATACAGTCTAGCAGTTGGTTGTTAAAGAAGTAACTTTAAACTTTATACTTACCCACTCTCATTCCCCAATCTCCTCAATCTTTCCATAAACACATCTGCAACAGCGTCTTTATTCGGGTTCTCCCCAATATAACTTAAAAAAGTACTTTCTCTTGAGTGTCCTGTGATCTCCATTAAAATAGGGGTTTCAATCTTCCCAAAATAATTTGTTGCAAAAGACCTTCTCATCGTGTGTGATGTAATCAATTCATATTTTGGATACATCCCAAATGTTACTCTTTTCGTTACTGAACTCATCTTATTTCCTTTGATGACTTGATCAATGCCAGCCAATTGACACAATTCTTTAATTTTTTTATTAAAAACCGATGCATTGGTTTTTTGAGGAAAATCTCTTCTTAGAAATTCCAGGACTGTAGGATCAATAATACCAACAGTGATTGGTTTTTTTGTTTTGATTTGAATAAGATCCAAATACATTCCTCCACTAGGTGCTTGTCTTAAATTTTGAGGGGTTATTTTTAATACATCTGAGATTCTTTGTCCAATATTCAAGCCCAATAAAAACCACTTTCTAATATTTTCCAATTCACATGGAAGGTCTATTAATTCTTTTAGTTTGTTTATTTCATTTAAATTGAGCGTTACAATAATCCTGTCAATTTTTCTTTGACGATAACTTTCTATATGTTTACAATAATCATGAATTTGTTCGCCACCCCTTTCTGACTCTTTACAAATTGATTTTAGTAGTTTCAATAATTGACCTTGATAATTGACTGAGTATTTTTGGAGGTGTATCATCCAATGGATAAACTGTTGCAGAATGTCTTTGTTCAATTCAGTTAAATGAACCGTTCCCCCAATATGATTTTCGAACTTATCCCAAATTCTCCTTAGTGATTTATAACTTCTAATAGAGTTGTCGGAGAGTCCAATATTGCCTGATCCTTTCACTTTTTTATAGGGTGAACTCCGAATAAAATAATCGATTTGAAATAAGACACTATTTGAATTCATTACAATTCTATTTGTATAGATTTTGCTACCACCGGTAGTAAACATCAATACTAAATGTTGGTTTTATTGATTATTGTTGTTGGAAAGCACCACCTTTAATTCTTTATTGGTTAAAAATGGAATAACAGGTCCCCAAACTCCATGTTTTCTGTATCCAACTTCTCGTACAATTTTACTGGGTATAATTAACCCTTGGTAAGTGAATTCATCTGAAATTTCAGCAAAAGTATAGTCAATATGAGTATGGTTGTTATTTATGTTCCAAGCGTGATATACTTGATGTAGTGTTTTTTTGTTTGTAGCTACTCCTTCAACATAAAGGTGATTTTCATTTAATCGATTAGATGAGTTGCCGTAGCAGTTCCCAAATTTTATTTTTCTTCGGTCAACCTTGCAGGTATTGATTTCTATTTCATTGAGGTTAATTGGATTGAGTAGGTTGAAATAAAAACAGGTCAAGGAATTAATTCCTAAAATTTCATCTTCAACACCTCTGTTAAAACCACTAATTATTTCACTTTTAATATGTTTCAAATTTGCTATTTTCATAAAATATAATATTTGGATTATTAATGTCTATTTATAATATCATTTATCAATACTTTACCTGGAGCTGTCAGATCATTATTTTTTTCATTTCTAATTTCCTAAATCGTCTCCTCGGTCGATCAAATTTTGAGTTGTAAATTTGACTTTAGAATCTTCTGTTAAAA
>Ga0206128_1001137_pt1 | contig 27922 bp, 13 predicted proteins | sample Helgoland_Spring_7_FD_148601 | JGI IMG/M metagenome (GOLD analysis project Ga0206128, IMG submission 148601) | Pelagic subsurface seawater microbial communities from Kabeltonne, Helgoland, North Sea - Helgoland_Spring_Bloom_20160426_1 | ecosystem: Environmental > Aquatic > Marine > Epipelagic ... | reverse complement strand
CGACTAAGCGAACCGATCGAGGTCTACTCCAGAATCAATTTCTGGACGCTCCCTTTTTCCCAAGCTTGAATCAAGAGCTCTTCTTCCAATTGGAGGAGGAGCTCTTGTTTTTTACCGTGTAAAATCAGCTCTAAAATGGGCATTTATGAAAACTAAAAAGAAGCCGTTCAACTCCATTTTGCATGAAAAGGGGGCAACTTGGAGTGCTTTTTGAGTTTATTTCCGATGGATAAATTTGTTTTAATCTGCGTTTATTTATGTAATGAGGAATACGGAATGGGTTTTAAAATGACTGACTATCAGTCTTTTCGTGAAAAAAAAATATTGATTTAGTTTCCGAATGGGCTAGAACATTTTTGGGATTTCAGCGGTTATACCGGCGAAAGGTCTAAATGCTTGTGTAACGAAGGTCACATTCGTATCTTCACTAACCCAAATTGTCTTTTCTACACTTTCCTTGGATATGTTTCCTGTTGAGTGCAAAAAATCGTTCTTATGATTGATTCGAAACCTCGTCGAGAAGGCGTCCGCGTTTTTCTCTCCCATTGTTTGTCTACCCTTCTTTTTTTGCTTCTCTCGAGTCAAGTCACGGGGCAACAAACGATTTGGTCGGAAGATTTTACGGGGGAGACGGGGTCAAGCACCACGACGCTGACGGGTGATCAATGGGTGGCGACAGAGACCACTTCAGGATCGAGTGGTACGATGTCCATCACAAGCAGTGCATTCCGATTTCTGGGCAATTCTTCGAATGGGACTTACACCTGCACGTGGGTGAGTGATCCCATTTCAATTGGAGGGTACACAAGTATAACGTTGTCCTCATACTCAGATGGCTCCGGTGGTACTTCTTTACCTTCCGTCTCCATGTCCAATGGTACATACAGCAGCGGTTCATTCTCGCCCGATGGTGGTGCGACGACTACGGTAATAACCTATTCGTTTTCAATTGCCAAGAACAAATACCGAACGCTCGACAACATTGTTTTAACCGGAACCGTTTCGTGCACCCCAACTACCTGGTACGCCGACACCGACGGAGACGGTTTGGGCAATCCGAGTTCGACAACATCCGCTTGCAGTCAACCAGCAGGATACGTCGCCGATTCAACCGATCTCTGCGATGATACATCAGCCTGCAACTACGACGTGAACAGCAACGCAAATGCCTCCTGTTTAACAAACGACGCTTGCGGCGTATGCGGTGGAGACGGCGTAGATGTAGACTCGGACGGTGTGTGCGATGATGCGGACAGTTGCACAAATACCACCGCGTGCAACTACCTGGCGAACCCTACGGCAGCCTGTTCCTATACTCAGCAAACGTGGTACGAGGATGCGGATGGCGATGGCCTTGGTGATCCAGCGGTTTCGCAAGTGGCCTGTGCCCAGCCAGCAGGTTATGTCTTGGACAATACCGATTCCGACCCCAGCTTGAATCCAAGCGATTACTCCGGGACGATTTTGTATCCCGGCGATGTTTATTTTTCGTTTGCTGCTGATGCCTATTCCGGAATTGGTGACGACTATATTGGTTTCACGGTTCTAAAAGACATTGAGTCGGGAACAACTTTATTTTTAGTTTCAGAGTGGCAATGGACTGGGTCCTATTGGGGGACTTTGAGCGGAACGAGCTCGGTGATTCGATGGACAGCGCCGGCTGAAGGTGTTGTATCGGGAACCGAAGTCATTCTCTTTGATATTGATGCTTCACCATCGAGCGGAATCGCTAAATGCGATGATGAAAATGACCCCATTGTTCGAGCTTCTGGTAACGCAACTCTTTCAGGTGGCCAATCTTGCGGCACCTTTGAGCACTTGAGTAGTGGAAGACAAGAGTTCAACTGGGCAACGGAATTTTCGTGGATATTCCAGCCAGACATCGATTGGAACACCAACCTTACGTACGGAACAGCTGAGCTCGACGGGAGCCTGCGCCACCTCACTTGCTTGGGCTTTGATTTGAATTTTGGTGGCAATACAGGTGCGGGAACACTGATTGAAGGGTCAGATTGGTCCGCATCGATGGATGAGGCATACAGTTACGAAAATGCCAACTTCAATCAATCAGCAGCTTGGGCTTACCAAGGTGGTGCTTCTGTGCTACCGTTTGCGGCGAGTGCCAGTGGCTTGGTGACCCAAGTGATCGGAGAGGGCGTGTCATTTTCAGCTGCCAACGGCGCAACTCCCACTTATTCAAGCATAGTCAGCGATTACAGTGAGCTTCCATATGAGCCGAATGGTTACATTAGCCTCTCAAACAGCGCAACTTGGAATGGCTTGGCAAACGGACCTGGAATTGTCAATCCTTCGGGAAATTCGGCTTTGGATATTGTTGTGGATAGCGGAGTATCGCTCACCGTAGACGCCGCTTCCGAAGTCGCCTGCAATGACATTACGGTCACTTCCGGAACCTTCGCGAGTTGTGACGGTGCAGGTCGCACCTTGGCTGCCTCTGGCAGCATTGCATTGGGCACATCTGGAGCGTTCGAGGGAGGGCAAGGTACGCTCAAGTTATCGAGTCTGACGGAGCAAACCATCGATGCGAACAATTATGCAGATCCCAGCAGTAGCCGTTTCCAATTAAAAAATTTGGTGGTTGAAAACAACAAAACGGCAACCTTGAAAGGTCACATCAAGATGAAGCCAGCGGGAGCTTTGAAATTTGATTCGGGCGCACAGACGGACAAGCTGAAAATTGATTCATCGGTTTCCTCCAGCCTCACGTTCCAATCCACGACCGATGGAACCGCTGCCATCGGAGCCTGCGAGTTGGCCAATTTCGATGACGGCGTCGATCAGACCTTCACCTTCGAACGCTTCATCCCTTCGGATACGGACAATTCGTGGGTCAACATCGGAGCTTACGTGACTGGAACCACCGTTTCAGACTGGACCTCAGGCGTCTCAGGCATGTTGCTGTTCGAATACAATGAGGCCTCGTATGGTTCGCAGGCAGCGGGTTGGAACTACTTGTGGGATGGTACGGCCGTATTGACACCGGGCAACGGATACATGGCGCTGGTTCCATCAGGAGTCTCAGGCACAATCAGTGTCACGGGCAAGTTTGAAATGGGAGATGTAACGCTTCCTTTGACGTTCACCGATGATCCCAACCAGAGTGATGTGACGGTAGATGGGTGGAACCTGGTTTCCAACCCATACCCGGCACCGGTGAACATGGTTTCGGTGTTGGCTCATACAGAGAATGCGCTTGTGACCGCGTACTACTTGTTCGACAACACCGGAGCAGGAAGCTATGTGGAGACTTTAGCTGATGGTACGGGTGGCGCGCCGACAACATTGGATGTTGGCCAATCCATTTGGGTAAAGGTTGACCAGAATACCTCGATCACGTTCAAAGAATCGGACAAGGTGGTAGGCACAAGCGGCACGTTTGTGCGGGAGTTGGACCCTTCTTTCCAAGGCTCGATCGGTTTGGGGATTGCCAACGATTCTGAGCAGTGGGCGCACGCCTTTGTTCGCTTCGACGAAGCAGCTACGGCAGCTTTTATTCCAAGCGAAGATGCGTTGCACTTGAACACTGAGGTCCATAGCGATTTGCGTGTGTGGATGGAGGCCGAGAACGGCGAGCACTTGTCAATCCAATCAGCAGGTTCTTTGGAGAACACGCCGTCGTTGCCGTTGCATGTGACATCTGGAGCGGGAGGCGATGTGGTGTTCTCGATGGTAGAACAGGAAACGATGCCGGCCAACCTGTGCGCCGTGATTGAAGATACTGAGACGGGTGAACGCGGGCAGTTGGGCATGGATGCGTTCGTGGTGAACCTTCCTGCCAACACGTTGTACGAGGAGCGTTTTGTGTTGCACTTCAATGCGATGCCAAGCCTGTCCTTGACGAGTACAGTATGCGATGGATTGGATGTCACAGAACTCGAAGGCGAGTGGGACGCGTGGTCGTTGACATGGTCATCGGATGACGGCACGGCCTCAGGTGAGGGCATGCCGTACGATTTGGCCAATGGCGATTACACGTTCACGTATGCCCTGCCCAGTGTGGCGTGTGCCAACGAAGTCGATGTGGAGGTAAATGCCGCGTGTTTGGGTGACTTCAACCTGAACGGCGAGCGCGACATCATCGACTTGTTGTTCTTGTTGGCAGGTCTTCCCGGCAACAACGGCGCTGCGAACATTGACTTCGAAACTGCGGATTGCGATTGCGACGGTGTGGTCACGGTGTCGGACATGCTGACCTTCCTGACCGTGTTTGCCTCGCAGTGCGACTAAGCGAACCGATCGAGGTCTACTCCAGAATCAATTTCTGGACGCTCCCTTTTTCCCAAGCTTGAATCAAGAGCTCTTCTTCCAATTGGAGGAGGAGCTCTTGTTTTTTACCGTGTAAAATCAACTCGGAAACACGGTCTTGAACGACTTCAAAAGGAGCGACACCATCGATCAGTGCGTGTTCATGAAACCGGATGAAGTAATTGCGCCCATCGGCATCAAACGTGATGAGCTTCCTATTGGCGAGTTGTTTCTCGGCGCGATACAACTCAATAGGAACCTCCTGAATGAGATCTTCGAGATACCACCAGGTTTCCCGATTCAACGAATGGATGGCGGCGTGCTCCACACACCATTGTTGCAAGGGGAACGAAGGCACGGAATCAGGGGCCATCAGGGCGGACTTGATGAAATCCAAGTGGAGATCATCGGCGTCTGGCAAATGCACGAAGGTGGCACGCACAGCATAGTCCATCAGCATGAATAAATCTTGGTGTGCCACATAATAGGCGAGCGCCTCTTCCTCAGGAACCTCCTGTTCCATGCGCTGTTGGACATAGCGCTCTTTGTAATGGTGCAAAAGCAGCGCATTGCGGTAGGCCTCAATTTCGCGTTCAAACGTTTGTAGATCCTCGGGCAAGCGATTTTCAGCTTCGTGTACGACCACTTGTTCTCGAATCCATTGATCGACATAGCGTTCCGCCATCAACGCGGAGTCGGCGGCGGCTGCATTGTTCGGAATGTGATCGCAAATTTCTTGCAGAGGTAACGCATGCTCGAAAGCCGTGGCGACAAACTGCTCGGTTGGCTTTTCGGGTTCATCCAATTGTGCGCACCCGAAGAGTAAGAGTCCACCAATGATCCCGCAAAACCCCGAGGCGAAAAACCCATCCACTCGGATCGGTTGATGTTGCAAAGATCCCCTTTGAAGCGGGCGAAAGATGCTGGAGTCAGTCCGCAAGAGAATGGAGCAATGATCGGTTCACTTCGACCGCTGTCTCACTGCGCAGAGACTCGATCCATTCGGCTTCGAGTTGATCTTGGTACGCAGCGATAACTTGTCCGCGGGCTTCAGCCAATGTTTTTGGCTCGGGTTCTCGAATTTCCCGAACCTGGACGAGGATGACCTCGTCTCCACCAGCTGTATACTCTACAAACGTCGCACCCTTGGATGCCATGACCAACGAACCCGAAAGGTGATCGGCTAAAATACGATCGGCCCAAGGGTTTTCGCCTTCACTGAACAGGCCTTCTTCCAATCGATAGGCCAAGGAATTAACGGCGTTAGCCTCTTCGGCAATAGGGAGGAGGGACTTGTTCTTTTTGATGGCCTTTCGGACCTTTTTTGCCAACGCGGCGTCCGCCAAAATAAAGGCGCGTATATCGGCTCGCTCTGACCACATGAAGTCGGAGGACGTCGCAGCGTGAAAGGCTTCAAGTCCAGTTGAATCTTTTACGGCACGGCTCCACACTTTCTCGTCCGTCAACTCAAAGAGAAGAATGCCATCGTGGTATTCTTCCATCAACAGACGAAATGCATCGTGCTTGTCTTCCAAACGCACATCTTCATAATCCAAGAGCATGTTTTCAGACCACAGCTTCAATTGCTCGTCAACGACAGCCTTTCCGCCGATCGAAGCGTTGCGAATTTTGCTCGTATTGAGGTGGTCAACGAAATCACCAACGGTTGCCGTTTCACTTCCAATCGTGAGTAGCGTTCTGGACCGATCAGTGGACGTCACACCTGTGACGGGATGGTTGGGGTAAAACACGCTGTCTTGCCTGCTGGCCAGACGATAGAGTCCCTTTAAAGAGCTTGTCTGAATTTTAACAGCGTATTCGGCTTTGAGATTCTCAATGAAAGACGCGCGTGTCAATTCACTGCGGCTATCGCGGCTGACTTTTTTCTCAATCTCTCTTTTGGACGCTTCAAAGGAAGCGGGTGCGCGGTATTCCAAACGTTTGATGATGTGCCATCCGTAGGAGGTTTCAACGGGTTCAGAAATTTGGCCGTCTTCGGCTAATCCAAATGCAGCATCTTCAAATGCTTCAATCATCTTCCCTGTGCCAAACCAAGGCAATTCTCCTCCTTTACTGGCCGAGCTGGCGTCTTCTGACATTTTCAAAGCGAGTTCATCCCATGGAATTCCTTTCTGGAGGAGATCATAAATCTGTCCAATTTTGGCTTCTGATTTGGCCGATGCATCGGCATCCGATCCTTTTTTAAGTCGAATCATGATGTGAGCGGCTCGTATTTCACCGCGTGCTTCGCGTCTTCCAGTGACCTCAATGACGTGGTATCCATACCGCGTTCGAACGAGATTGCTGATGCCCCCAATTTCAGTGGTAAATGCGGCTTCCTCAAAAGGGTAGAGCATCTGAAAGGCCGTGAACCAGCCCAAATCACCCCCGTTGTCCTTCACGCTGGGGTCGTCGGATCCTCCTTTGGAACGTGCGACGGCATCAAAGTCTTCGCCATTGGTGATCCTGGTGCGCAGAGCATTCGCTCGCTTCCATGCTTTGAGGGTGTCAGATGCAGAAGCTTCACTTCCGCACGACACCAAAATGTGGCGTGCGTGGACTTCTTCTTGTTTGCGTTCCCAAGCTTGGAGGACGAGATCCTGAAGCAAGTCATTGTTGGTCATATAGGGCCGCGCCAATTGCGATCGATATCCTGCCAATTCGCGTTGGAAAGTCGCTACCGTATCCATCCCCAATGCTTCCGCAGCTTGAACTTTCAACTTGAATCGAATGAACAATTCCATGTACTCATCCAATGATGCGCTGGTGACCACGCTATCGCGGTTGTTCTTCATAAAGATGTGCTGAAAGTCAGCGAGCGAGACGGCTTCATCCCCTACAGTCAGGACAGTTTCAGAAGCGTTGGATGTGGCTGTTTCTTGAGAATTCAAAGCATTCGGAGCAATGAAGAGACAGAACACGAATAGGGAAAAGATGATTTTCATGCGATTGGTTTCAAAATCTAAAATCGAGTTGCAACAAATTTATCGGATGCTATAATTGGGTGCTTCACGCGTAATCATAACATCATGCGGATGACTTTCTTTCACACCGGCAGAGGTGATGCGCACGAAGCGAGCTTCCTGTAAGATGGAAATGGAAGGTGCTCCGCAGTACCCCATTCCAGCTCTTAACCCGCCAATCACTTGGTGCATAACATCACCGACAGTGCCCTTGTATGGAACCCGACCGGAAATGCCCTCAGGCACCAGCTTCTTCAAATCTTCTTCAGCGTCTTGGAAGTAGCGGTCTTTGGATCCATGTTGCATGGCTTCTAAACTCCCCATTCCACGATACGATTTGAATTGACGGCCTTCATAGATGATGGTTTCGCCTGGGCTTTCTTGTGTTCCTGCAAGCATGGATCCGATCATCACCGTGTCAGCGCCTCCGGCGATGCCTTTGACAATGTCTCCTGTAAAGCGAATGCCGCCATCGGCAATCACGGGAACACCAGTGCCGCGCAAGGCTGCGGCAACATCCATCACCGCTCCCAATTGAGGGACCCCGACTCCAGCAATAATGCGGGTAGTACAGATGGATCCGGGGCCAATTCCGACTTTAACAGCGTCTGCTCCCGCCTCAACGAGCGCAAGAGCGGCCTCTGTTGTGGCGATGTTGCCACACACGACATCGATGGTATTGAATTTTTGTTTGACGCGCTTGAGCGTATCCAGAACGCCTCTGCTGTGTCCATGGGCTGTGTCAATGATAACGGCATCGACTCCTGATTTCACGAGGGCTTCAACACGTTCATCGGTGTCAGCTGTGACGCCGACAGCGGCCGCAACGCGCAGTCTTCCAAATTGGTCCTTGCACGAATTCGGAAATTCACTCAACTTAATGATGTCGCGGTACGTTATCAGACCGACCAGCTGATTGTCAGCATCGACCACGGGTAGCTTTTCAATCCGATGTTCGCGCAACAATTCTTCGGCTTTCGCAAAGTCCTTGCCATCCTGAGTGACAATGAGGCCTTCTGAGGTCATGACTTCACTGACGGGGCGGTTGAAGTTTTTTTCAAAGCGCAAATCACGATTCGTGACGATGCCGACCAACTTGCCTTCTGCATTGATGACAGGAATGCCGCCAATACGGTGCTCCCGCATGATGGAAAGTGCGTCGCTTACAGTAGCCTCACGCAACAGGGTAATGGGATCCTGGATCATGCCGCTTTCGGAGCGTTTGACCTTTCGCACTTCAGATGCCTGCTGGGCAATCGTCATGTTTTTGTGGATCACACCGATTCCTCCTTGCCGTGCCATCGCGATGGCCATGGCACTTCCTGTAACCGTGTCCATAGCCGCGGAAATCACCGGCGTTTTGAGCATGATATTGCGAGAGAAAGGACTCCCCAATGTCACGTCGCGTGGCAATACCTCAGAATAGGCGGGGACAAGCAGCACATCATCGAAGGTCAAACCTTCTCCGATTATTTTCGGGTTTTCAGCAGTGTTGGCCATGGCGGGCAGTTGAATCGTATTTCCCGTGACACGATCAGTCGTGCAACGATTCGGACAAAGTTAATGAAATGAAGGTCGCAAAGCCCTGCTCATCAGGGTTATTCACCAATGAGCAAGTGAACCAATCCCGTGGTCTCATAAACTCGGCCGGCTCCATCGCGGATGGAGATGGAATAACCGTAGCTCCCCTCGGGCGCATACGCTCCCATGTGCATCCCATTCCACCCGTATCCCACTTGATTCGAGGTGAAAATAATATCCCCCCACCGGTTGTGGATTTGCATGAAATACTGGTCGAAATCGGCGAAGCTTACGACAGGCATGAAAACGTCGTTGTACCCACCGATTAAGAGGGCGTTTGGAACCCACAAAACCGGCACTTGAGTGAGGCACATTTCGTTGGAAAGTGCATAATTCATACCGCCCGCAGGGCCTGTACCAGAATCCATGGCCTCAATGAGATAACAGAAGTCTCCGGGACTATAGAGCAGGTTGCTCACGTCGTCTTCCCAAATCAAAACTTGGGATGGGACTTCAGCGATCATTTCAGCGGCAGCACCTTGCTGATTTCGACGGTAAATGCGGTACCCTTCAGTGCTGCCTGGAAAATCGGAATAGGGTGTCCAGCTGATCGTGTTGTTGAGCAATTGGGTGTCAGAAATGCCTTGAAGGTGCATGGTTTGGGCTGCGTTGGACATGCCAACGGAGTCCCCACAATAATTTTCAACGCGTACACGATACGCGTAGCTCATCTCGTCAGTAACCGCATCCAAATCGGCAAATTGAAGGGTCATGCCTCCGATGCCTTCCTGCGCATCGAAATCAAAAAACAGCTCATCGATTGCTCGTTTTCGCTGAAGGATATACGTGTGGACTTCCTCGGAATTGGGGTCTAAATCCACAATGATATTCACACCTCCGCTGTCGGTGACGGATGCGCGTCGCAACGAAGTCAGATCCGGTGCTCCCGGGTAGGAGAAGTCCATTGATCGTTGGTTGGAACGGATGAAGGAGCCATCCGTGCTGGTTGCCACGATATCGTAACGAAACGTTGAGCCGAAGGTGGCGCCCTCGTGCACATAAGATGTGGCGCTGGCGTCTAGCGTTTCGAGGAGCTGTCCGTTGTTCCAATTGCCGCTTCCCGTTGGGGACTCTTCAGCGGCCCAGACGGCGATGGAAGCAATTTCGGAGTCGATGTTAAAACCTCCATTCCAGTCTAAACTCGCGGCATCAGAGCAAGGAAGTCGACTCGCATTCAAGTGAAGGGAACTGGCGCAATAGGCCCCAGCGGCTCCTGGGTCCGGTTCATTGCCAATGAAGCAAGAATCGAACGCGGCTACATTGTACGATTCGATGTATGTGACCGGATTGGAATTGGGATCCACATAAAAGGTGGCGCCTGGATTGTAAATCGTGTCGATGGCCATTTGAAATCCACCATTGCACCGGTAAACGATGTAGCCTGCTAAATCACTGGCTTCGCTCGGCTCCCAATGGATGATTGCCAATTGAGACAAGCTGTCCACGTTGATGTAGGAGATCACAGGCGGGTCTGGGTCCAACTCGTCGCTGATAGAAGATCCTGCTTGATTGGATTTTTGATCGCACTGAATGTAGCTGCTGCTTTGGAATACACGAAAATTCAAATCTCCACTGCATTCTTCGACTTCATATTCATAGCTCATCATGCCCCCATTGTCTGGAATCGTGGCAATGGTGCTCCAACTCCCCGGGTCATCCTCGAGTTGAACCTCGATATCTCCACCATCCGGTGCGGCGCTGGCGATGCGAGGGCTATTGAAATCCAAAGAGGCCATCCCCGGCGTAAGCGAAGGCTCAGCAGTGAGGTGCATGCTGCAAAGCGTGTCACTGGAAGTTCCAAAGACACCGGCGGGTCCTTCGGTCACAACAAAATAACACAGCTCCGTGGTGTTGGCGTTATACGTTGTGTTGACAAAACCGGGATTGACGGGGTCGGTCGGGCTGTCAATCACATAAGTGTCCAAAACCAGTCCGCTAGAGGGTTCAAAAATATGGAGCGTGTAGGAAGCGAAAACTCCCATGGGGTCCACAGCTTCTGTCCAGTTGACCGAAGCATTGCCTGCTTGGTTGACGTCCACGCACATCATATCGGACTGAAGCTGCCCCCAAAGTGTTGGGGGAAAACTGATAATGAGCCCCAAGAAGAGGGCTGAATTGATCGACTTCATGCTAGACAAAAATACAATGCATTGATGGCATGTAGACAAGACGCCGAACCGACGTTGTTTGTTGCACGGTGTTAACAACCCTGAGTTATGCCTGGGACTCCGGCTCGTCGCCGTACTTGGCTCCACCGTATCCGTATCCGTATCCGTACCCGTATCCGTATCCGTACTTGTAAGCGTACTTGGCGTAAACCTGTCCCCAACGGGTCATGCGAATGTTGTTCAAGACCAAGGAGGCGTGGTTGAGATTGTTTTGACTCAAAGCCTCCTCCAAATGTTTGATGCCGCGTTTGTTGGATTTCAACGTGTTGGTGACCAAAAGTCCGGTATCCACCTTGCTCATGAGTACCAACGCGTCTGTGATGAGCAAAATAGGCGGTGTATCCAAAATCACGTAGTCATACGTGGCGCGCAACCCAGTCAGGAGGTCATCCAATCGGTCATTGAGGACCAATTCCGAAGCATTGGGAGGTACCGGGCCGGCCGTGTACACGTGCAAGGACTCGACGGGTCCCAATTGCCTCATCTCTTCGACAGAGCAACGCCCAATGAGAAAGGAACTCAGGCCAAGTTGATTCGAAAGTTTGAAGTTCTTGTGAACCTTGGGTTTGTGCATGTCAAAGTCAATGAGCGCAACCTTTTTGCCCGTTTTAGCCAAAACAGTAGCCAAGTTTGCGGATACAAAAGACTTGCCCTCACCAGGGTGTAGCGAACTGATGAGGATGGTGTTGGCGCCTTCCTTGGCGAGCAGGTACTGCAAATTGGTCCTGAGACTTCTAAAGGCTTCCGTAATTGGAGAGCGACTGTCTGCTAAGATGGAAATCGGGTTTTTCTCCGCTTCGGGGTAATGCGGCAGACCGGCCACCACAGGAATACTCGAGATTTCACGGAGCTCCTGTGTCGATTCAATGCGTTCGAACAAGAGCATGCGCAAGAAGGCAATGGCCAACGCGGCCAGGGCCCCCATGAGGGTGTTGGAACGAATGGTCCCGCGTTTATCCGGCCCAATGATGCCGCCTCCACGAGCCTGCTCAATGATGATGGCCTGGGGTGCGATGCCGGCACGTGAAATGACATTTTGTGCGCGGGATTCAAGCAAGAAGACATACAGTTTTTCGTTAACCTGCAGCTTCCGTTCCATGCTGATGATGTCACGCTGGGTAGCAGGGATTCCGCTCAAACGTTGCTCCAGGCTGGCGATTTGACCACGCAAGCTAATGCGCTGGCTCGCCAGTGCATCCTCTGTGTCGTTGATGTACTTCGCGATGGTAAACCGGGCATTGCTGATCGCACTGTCCAGCCGTCGAATCGAAAAGCTGTCTTCGGTCACGTCAAGCAAGGCAGCTGTCCGTTCCGTGCGCATCTGAAAAAGCTGATTCACTTGTTCAATTAAGAGCGCGTCTTCTCCAAATAAATAAGAGGTGGGAGGGAGGCCAGAATCTTCCGCCCCAGACTTCAAATAGGATTGTAAGGATTTCAGTGCCTCGAGGCGCATGTCGAGTTCTCGCTCTCCGCTCTCCAATTGCACGAGACTATTGAAATATTCGGTCTGCTCACGCGTCAAGTCCAAGATGTCATTCTGGGCCTTGAAGCCATCCACTTGCATCTCCAAGCTGTCCATGATGTTGACCAACTCGTCCAATTGTCGGTTGATGAACAATTCAGTTTTCAAGCTGGATTCCAATCGGGCTTCCTTTGTGTAATTGATGTAGATCTCACTGAGTATATTCAAGAATTCTTGCCCACGGCCTGGCAGCGTACTGGAAGATTGAAGAGTCAGGATGTTGGTGCCCAACACGTTGTTGACCCGCAACGAACCCCGCATTTGACCAATGCGCTGGGAGCGATTGAACACGCGGAAACGGAAGTGCTGTCGTCGCGCTTCTTCCAGCGCTTCGGTGTTGATGCCCCGTCCGTTGGCGTTGGTGTAATTGAACACCTTGCTGTCTACGAAGTCGATGGTCAAGGCCAAGTTCGGGCCTTCGATGGGCACACCAAAAGCATACCGTTCTTCCACGACCTCTCCATTGGGCATCGCGTAGCGCAACAAATAATGCGCCTCGTCCTCAATGAAGAGATCAATGTCCCGACCTAAAAAAGAACTGTTGAACAATTCAGGATTGGCTCGGATGAGGATATTGCTGTAACCGGCCACTTGGCTGGTTCGCAATCGTCCCACAAAATAATAGTCGATGTCCAGCGACATGCGGTCCACCGCTCGGCCAATCAAATCAAACGAGCTCAGGATCCGTTGCTGGTCCTTGGTGTCTGAATTGCCCATGTTGCCATAGGGGTTCATCGTCCCCATCATCTTTTTCTGGTAATCCAATTCCTTGCCGGCGTCAAGGAGGATCTCGGCGGAGGCATTGTAGATGTTGAGTTGCCTGTGGGTGATCAAACGGCCGGAGGCATAGCCCGTAGCTGCAAGCAATGCAATGAGCCACCAGTTCTTGATGAGTAGCTTAATATAAGGCCTAAGCGTACTGAGAGATATCAGCCCGTTGTTCTGGTTCGTTGTGTCCGCCATGCGCCCGCAAGTTCGCAAGGAATGCATTACGTTGGAACCGCACTTCATTGAATTTTGCTCAGCGAGGGGTGTTCGTATTCGTACAGATTGAGTTTTACCTTGCCGTATGATTGATACACCGACGAATTCGTGGTTTCCGGATGAAAGTCTTGAAGGGAGTCTTTGGGTAAAATTGCCTGATTCAAGCCGATTGTGGGTTTATGTGGCCGATCGGTTGTTGACGACGTCGGAAAATGATCGCGTTGCAGAAAATGCCGAGCGATTCACAGCGGCATGGGTGGCTCACGGAACCGAGTTGACAGCAAGTTGGAAACTGCAAGGGTCAAGGATTCTTTTAATTGCATTGGATGAGGGTCAGGCCGGAGCGTCGGGTTGCTCCATCGATGCATCCGTTCAATTCATGCAGCGCTTGGGAGAAAAAGAGACGCCGGCGATTGACTGGTTGCGACGTGATCAGGTGTTGCATCGAACTGCGGAATCGCCTGTGTGGGAGGAATCTGCATTGTCGGCATTTTGGATGGCACGAAAGGCGGGGTTGGTCCAGGATAACACCGTAGTCGTCAACACACTCTGTGCAAACAAAGGGGAGTGGGAGACACAATCGACGCCTTCGTTTCAAGAAAGTTGGCACAATGAGATGTGGAAGTAAATCCTAATGGACTCATAATCAAGCATGTTTGCATGGAATTCGGATGTTACAACATTCGGTAAAACGGGGTCTATTGTCCGTGAGTTGTGTTAAATAAGCGATGAAGCTTTTTGACGACATGGGTTAATTCCGTTGTGATTTGTTGGATTTATTAAAAGCTTGCGCTACATTTAGCCCCAATCGAAGTGCGCCTTAACAAAATTTCGCCGCGATTCGAGTGAATGAAAACAGGTCGAGTCTTGCTCTAGAAGGCTTTAAACTATAACGATCGGTCAGTGTTGGGTGTTGCGTTCTCTTAAAGGCTTGAAAAGTTGAGCCTACCAAATTGTCTGAAAATTCTAACCAAAACCAAATCAAATGTTTAACACGTTTACAAAGTGTTGCAGCATCGTAGCGATGTTCGCGCTTTTCCTTTATTCTGCACCCGCGGCCTTTGGGCAGTGTGATGCCAACGAAGTGACTTTGTCACTGACTTTCGATAACTGGCCAGAAGAGGCAGGTTGGTCGATTACAGACGCTGATGGAGTGGAAGTAGCTTATGCTGCTGCAGGAGATTATGCAACAGTACCTGACGGCGGAAGTGTTGATGCCACTGCCTGTTTGGCTGATGGTTGTTACACCCTTGCGGTAACTGACGCGTATGGTGATGGTGGAACGTCTTGGAGCATGACAAACGCCATGGGCGATGTCGTGAGCTCAGGAACGGGTTCTGGATCTGTTTCTACGGGCAGTTTTTGTGTGGGTGATGCGGCAACTCCAGGTTGCATGGACATGGACGCAATCAACTACAACCCAGACGCGGGTGAAGACGATGGCTCTTGCGAGTTTCCTTCATGTGATTGGGCTGGCAACTTCTGCTATGACTCAAATCAAAACTTTGTTTCTTATGGATACGCGGTTGCTCCTGCAGGACAATCGATTTTCTTGTTGATCAATTCTGGTCAAATCGAGGACTACTGGGATCAAATCTATGTGTATGACGGATTGGACTTGGCTACGGCCAATATCTTGTGGTCAACAGGTTTTACATCTGTGGCGGGTAACCAGGACATCTCTGGCACCTTTGTTGAGTCTCCAACCGGTGTTGTGAACATCGTCATGGATTCAGACGGTTCTGGCTCTTGTGCGGCCTCAGGCTACACGCCTATTGACTGGGTAGCGGCTTGCGCTTTCCCAGGTTGTGTTGATTCTGCGGCTTCAAACTACAACCCTATTGCAACAGAGGACGATGGTTCTTGTGAGTACGTCGGTTGTACCGATGCGACTGCATGTAACTTCGACCCAGCTGCGACAACTGACGATGCATCATGTGCTTTTGAAGCGGTGACTGTAATCATCAATCCTGACAACTATGCTTCTGAGACCTCTTGGGACTTGGTAGATGCTGAAGGAAATATGATTGCTAGTGGAGGTGGCGTTGGTGCTGAACTTTGTGTCAACGAAACATGCTACACGTTCACGATGTATGATTCATTCGGAGACGGCATGTGCTGTTCTTATGGCAATGGTTCTTATGCGGTTGAAGATGCAAATGGAACGACATTGGCTTCTGGAGCTTCGTTCGGTTCTTCTGAATCGACTGATTTTTGCTTGCCAGCTTTTCCTGGTTGCACGGATGCTACGGCATGTAACTACGACGAAACAGCAAACTTGGATGACGGCACATGTGACTACGGTTGCATCGGTTGCATGGACACTTCTGCTGCGAACTATGATCCAACAGCAACTCAACAGAACGATGGTTCTTGTGTTTACTGTGACGCGGGTACGTATGTCATGAATATTGACATGTACGACTTGGGTGGTGATGGTTGGAACGGAGCATCTTACTACGTAGATAGCTATGACGGTGAAACATCTATTTCAGGAAACTGGGATGAGGCGGACCTGTATGTCGACGGTGTCGCAACAGACTTCCATTGTATTCCTTTGGGATGCTATGTTCTCAGCTCTGGCGGTGGAACTGCTGATGATGAAATCGCTATGATCATTACTGACCAATTCGGTACGGTATATGGTGACCAGATTGCAACGAATTACTACGGTGTATTGCCTCCTCCAGTTGGATTCCCAAGCGGCGGTTGGTTTATCGACTTCGGCTTGTTGGGTGGATGTGATTTCGAAGGTTGTACAGATGAGAACTGTTTCAACTATAACATTTCGGTTACAGTTGATGATGGATCTTGTATCTGTCCTCCAACCAACAACGCGATTGAGAATGCTGAAGCAGTTTTCTGTGGAGCACTTTCAAACGGTAACTTGGCCAACGCCTCGGATGAAGAAGGTGTTACAGGCTTGTTCCTCGGAACAACAGTCACTACGGGTGGTGTGTGGTATGAATTCAACTCGGATTCAGATCAGCAGGTTTTCGCTAACACATGCGATACACCTACCTCAACTTCAGGATTTGCGGATCCAGTAAGTGACACGAAATTGCACGTGTTCCAGTACAACGATGAAGGTGAATTGGAATTGATCGTTGGAAACGACGATGCATGTGGTTTGATGTCAAGCGTAGCATTTATTGCAACGACGGGTCAAGACTACTACATCTACGTTTCTAAGTACAGTGCATTCAGCTCTGGATCTGAGTTCTTGTTGAGTGTAGAATGTGCTGCTTGTGATGAGATTCCAAGCAATGATTTCTGTGCTGAAGCGACTCCTCAAATTGACAACGTAACGTTTACTGGAACGAACTGCTGTGCCTCACCAACGGCTATTCCTAGCTTTGGAGGTACCAACTATGCGGTTTGGTTCACATTTAACAGCACAGATGCAGTTTCAGGTGAAGATTTCGATACGTTCATGTTTAACGCAACGAACCTTACTTCTGGAGACTTGACTTTAACCATTTACTTGGCTGGAGGTGACTGTGACGCTTTGACTACGTATGTAGGTTGCAATTTCACGGGCACTTGTGCTGGTTCAATTGAATCCTTCATCACGTTGGAGCCAAATACGGATTACTACTTCGCTGTAGGTACAACAGACGCTGAAACGTGTGGTGAATTTGAATTCACGACTCAAGGTATTTTCTTGGGTTGCACAGATGCTGCTGCTGACAACTACGATGCCTTGGCTAACCAAGACGACGGTACTTGCATGTACTCTGTGGTTCCTGAAAATGACCTGTGTGCTGATGCTGCAGATCTTCCATGTGGAGAAGTTATTACAGGTTCAATGGGTGGTGCTACGAACACAGGTTTTCCTGAAGTTGTATGTGCTCCTTGTGCTGCCGATGAAAACGCTGCTTACATTATTGTAGGTGGAGGTACATGGGATAGCGAAATCACCTGGTCATTGACGGATGCTGATGGCACTGTCTTCGAAGGCGCTGCTACAACAGGCCAGTGGGCTTGCGGTATGGCTGAAGGTGACTTCACATTCGATGGTGTTGACTCATATGGCGATGGATGGAACGGTGCAACTGCAACAATCTATTTCAACAGCAATGAGGTGTTGGCTGGATTTACTGTAGCTGGAACCGGCGGTTCTACTACTGGAACAGCTGCAGAAGATGGAACATCAGAATTGACGTTCCCAGCATATGAAGGTGTGTGGTACACGTTCGCCGGTACAGGCGACTTGCACAGCATCAACACGTGTGGTTCTGTGATTGACACGCGATTGCATGTTTACAGCTCAGCTACAGCTGACTGTGGAGACTTCTCGTGTGTGAACCAGGTAGACGGCTCAGTTGCGATCAGCGACGGAAGCTTCGATACGTGTGGTTTCTTCGATCAAGATGACGCAGCTGTTCAGTTTGTTTCAGATCCTGCTATGACGTACTATGTATATGTCGGATACGACTTGGATGGTATTTTTGATGGTGGAGGTTCGTTCCAAATTGAAATGGAATGCGAAGAAGCTATTTATGGTTGCTTCGTTGACGTTGCTTGCAACTACAACCCAGAAGCTAACATTGATGCTGACGATTGTGAGTACACTTCATGTGCTTGTGACGCTAACCCTAACGGAATTGCGTTGATCATCAATATGTATGATTCATTCGGTGACGGATGGACAGGTGGTAACAGCGGTTCTACTGGTGGATACGAAGTATTCGATGCAGTGGGTAACAGCATTACTGCCGGTGCGATTGATGATGCGATGTTCATCATTGACGAAGACAACTATGACGGAGCTGAATTTGGTCTAGACGTATTGTGCTTGGATCCAGGTTGCTACTCTTATTCCTTCACTGGTGCGTTCCTTTGGTCTGAAGAGCAGTCTTGGAGTGTAACCGATGGCACCAACACGTTGGCTGAAGGCGGTGCCGGTGGAAGCTTGGTGACAGAATCTTATCCATTCGGATTGGGTGATGTAACATGTGGATGTATGGAAGAAGTTGCTTGTAACTATGATCCTGAGGCGACAGACGAGAATGGTACTTGTGAGTACGAAACTTGTGCTGGTTGTACGGACGTAACAGCATGTGATTTTGACCCTGAGGCGACCATTGAAGACAATTCTTGCTGCTATGGTTCTTGCATCACGATCACGATGAATGATTCGTTCGGTGATGGCTGGTCTGGATGTGATGTTCATATCACAGACTTGGAAGGCAACACTGTCATCCAGACGTCTTTGACTGAAGGAAGTTATGCTCAAGAGACCTATTGCTTGGCTGATGGATGTTACATCTTGACTTCAGGTGATGATGTCTTTAACAGTGAGCCTTCTTGGTCAATCACCGGAGTATTCGGTGGTGTGATTACCGGTGGTGAGCTTTACGGTCCTGCTTACGTGTCTGCGGGTGGTCAGAACTGTATCGAAGGGTGTGATATTGCTTGTGCATGTAACTATGACGACACAGCGAATATTCTCGACCTTGAGGCGTGCATCTTCGATGATTGTGCTGGTTGTACCTATGCTGACGCATCAAACTATGATGCCAACGCAGGTAATGACGACGGGTCTTGTGAATTCGATCTTTCGAATCCTTGTCCTGCTGACTTGAACGAAGACGGTTCTGTAACTACGGCTGACTTGCTCCAATTCTTGGGTGCATTCGGTACGATTTGCGAATAAGCTTCTGATCAATACGATCATTATGGAAAGGGGCCTAGCGTTTGCTAGGCCCCTTTTTTGTGTGCAATAATTCGGACGAAGTGAGGGGTGTTTATGGTTCATGTTTGCACCGCGATGTTCAGAATTGATTGATTTAATTTGAGTTGGTTTGGAGAGTAGCGGGAGAGGAATGGATGTTTTAACCAAGCGGTTAAGGTCAAGCGTTAGGTTGTATCGGTTAAAAGCTTTATTTTTCAGTAACCTCTGAATTGAAGCTGACACGGACTATCTGTGCGTCATGCTGCATTTCGTTTTTACTGAACGCTTTCATGTTCTTTTGAATGGGAACGGCGGAACTTCTTGGCTTCTTAAGCCATGCTTGTTTTGCGTTGCTGTGATGCTGCCTTTTTTTGGTTTGACACAGTTTGTAGAAGTATCGGATGCCTTGATGATTCAAACAGATCACACAGGAGGATACTTGGGTACTGGATTGAGCTTTGCTGACTTCAATGGGGACGGAAAAGACGACCTGAGTTTTGGCCATCACAATGGTTTACTTCGATTTTATGAAGGCACAGGTATCGGCTTTGAAGAAATAGAGCTTCAACTAGAGTTTCCTGCAGTAGAGTCCAAGGCGATTTTGTGGGCTGATATTGACAACGACGGAGATCAAGACTTGTTAGTGACCTGCCGGTTGGCCCCGAATAAGATCTATATCAATCAGGGTGACCTTACAATGCTTGATGTGAGTGCGTCGTGTGGCATAGCCCAAGACAACCGTAGGAGTTTTGGTGCGTGTTATGGAGATTACGATAATGACGGTTTACTTGATGTGTTCATAGCCAATTATTCGTACTCGTCAGACCTGCCTGGAAACGAACTTTATCGAAACTTGGGTGGAGGCTTATTTGAAGATGTTACAGCGCAGATGGGTTTGGGGGGAAGTATGCTTCAATGTTTCCAAGGACAATGGATGGACCATGACCGCGATGGGACATTGGACTTGCACGTCATTCGGGACCGCGAGATTTATTCGAATTTGTTTTATAAAAACGGCGCCCTCAATGGGGAAGGGGTGTTTCAAGAAATAGCGAGTGAGATCGGTTTGGATGTCGGGATCAATTGCATGTCAACGAGTCCCTGTGATTTTGATCGTGACGGAGATTTGGACCTTTTTTTAAGCGGTGGAATTGAAGGAAATGTTTTTTTTGAAAACAATGGTGAGGGTGCATACTCCCTGAATGACAACCCGGAAGTTGTCATGAATGAAACGTGTTGGGCTGCAAGTTGGATGGATGTTGATTGCAATGGCTGGGAGGATTTGCATGTCACGACAGGTATTGCGGCCTTCACGGACTACCCCAGCGTTCTATTTCAGTATCCAAATATGTACGATGCGCTGTTCATGAATGAAATGGGTGAATTGACCGAAGAGGATGGTACGTTTGATGTGGCTTCGTCTCTTGGTTTTTCTACCGCTACAGGGGACTTGAATCAAGATGGGTTTCCAGACTTGGTTTCCCATAGCATTGGGGGGACAGCTCAAGTGTGGAGTGGCATACCCAATGACAATGGCTGGATCAAAATTCGACCCGTAGGCACCAGTAGCAATCGTGACGGTGTAGGCACCAAAATTGAGCTTTGGATCGAGGGTGTTCCGTTCTACAGGGAGACGTACTGCGGAGAAAATTACCTCGGTCAGAATAGCCGTTGGGAGCACTTTGGTTTAGGCGTTGAGACTTCGATTGATTCGATGCAGGTAGAATGGTCCTCAGGGATCGTGGACGTTTACTACAATGTCATGGCGAATCAAAGCCTGGTCATTACAGAAGGGGAAACAGCGAGCCAATGCCAAGGCAGTTGCTTGGGGTGCACGTATCCAGTTGCGTGCAACTATGACGCGGACGCTCAAGACGATGACGGCTCTTGTGAGTTTTCCTGTTGGTTCGATGAGAATGTGTGTGCAAACGGCACTGTTTGGAATGCTACTCTGCAGCAATGCGTTGAGAATTGTCCGTCAGACGTGGATGGGGACGGCGTCGTCAACATTGAAGATTTATTGCTGCTGCTTTTGTCTTTTGCGACATGGTGTCCCAATTGAATTTCACGCGGGATTTCGTGTTGTTAGCTGGCTGTTTGTTTTTATAAGTTAGGAAGTATCAATGGAATAGGCTATTTTTAATTACCTCGACAGGGGTGGCCTCATTCGTTTTATTTGCGGTGTATGTTACAAGTCTTTGCTCCTTCTTCAGAGAACTTCATCTTTTATTGGATGAAACGTTTTCCGTCATTCTTGATGGGGTTCGTGCTTGGTGTATCCCTCATTTTGCCCATATCAGGTTGGAGTCAATTCAACGATGTCAGCAATCAAATGGATCTTTTCACGGACCACACAGGAGGGAATTGGGGAGCTGGAATGAGCATGGCGGATTTCAATGGAGACGGCCTGGATGATTTGAGTTTTGCTCATTATGGCGGGGTCTTAAAATTCTTTGAAGGAAACGGAACGGGCTTTACTGAGTTGGTCTTGAACATGCCGGCCTATTTGAATGAGGCGAAAGGCATTTTATGGGCGGACATAGACAACGACGGTGATCAAGACTTATTTGTAACGTACAGGCTGGCTCCCAACCGGTTGTATCGAAATGACGGCGAAATGACGCTCGTTGACATCAGTGATGTATGTGGCATCGCACAGACAAATCAACGGAGCTATGGCGCTAGTTTTGGTGACTACGACAAGGATGGTTTGCTGGATTTGTTCGTAGCGAATTACGTACTCGGCCAGGATTATCCTCACAATGAACTCTACCATAATTTGGGAGAGGGGCTGTTTGAAGATGTCACGTTGGACACTCCGATGGGAGAGGTCGTGGATAACAGTTTTCAGGGACATTGGGTCGACTTCAATGAGGATGGCAATCTTGACCTGCACTTAATTCAAGACCGCCTCTGTTTTGAGAATAGGTTCTACGAGCAGGTTGATGGCGTATTTACGGAAGTGGCAAATGAAAGGGGATTGGATTATGCCATCAATTGCATGTCAACTTCGGTAGCGGATTATGACCGCGACAATGATTTGGATTTGTACCTGACGGCAGGTCTATTCGAAGGCAATTTTCTGCTGAACAATACAGGGGGCTCCTTTACACCGCATGTCGTGGAAGAGGGGGACAGTACAGATTTACATTTGACCTCCTGGGCGGCCAATTGGTTTGATGCGGACAATGACGGGTGGGATGACTTGCATGTGGCGACGGGGTTTAGTGTTTACTCACAGTACCCTCAAGTGTTCGCTCAATACCCAGACGTTCCCAATGCTTTTTATTGGAATTCAGAGGGCGTCTTTTCTCAGGATACGGCAGCGATCTTTCAAACGAATCAGTTGTCGTTTGCAACAGCCGTTGGCGATTACAATGGGGATGGTTTTCCTGATTTGGTCTCGCACAGATTTGGCGAGTACGCTCAAGTTTTAGAAGGGATTCCCAATCAGAATAAATGGCTCAAGGTGTCTTTGGTCGGAGTGGAGAGCAATCGGGATGGCATAGGAGCAAAAATCCGAGCATACTTAAATGGAGAAGTGACCTATCGTATGACCTTTTGCGGTGAAAATTACATGGGGCAGAATAGCCGGTGGGAGACCTTTGGTCTAGGGACAGAGAATACGCTGGATTCACTGACCGTGCATTGGCCTTCCGGTATTGTCGATCAATATTATGATGTCCTGTCCTTGCAGAGTTTGGTTCTCATTGAAGGAGCTTCCATCGAACCGAGTCCTTGTCCTAGTTTGGATGCTGGCTGCTTTGGTTGCACCTATGTTGAAGCGTGTAACTTCAACGATGAGGCCGCCGCGGACGATGGGACCTGTGACTTCAGTTGTTTTGACGGTAGCATAAGCTGTGGTGAGGGAACCGTGTGGGACCCGTTGATTGGCCAATGTATAGCGGGACCGGTAAGTGATTGCCCATCGGATATCAATGATGACGGCGTCGTAAATACGGCAGATTTGTTGTGGTTTTTAGCTCAATTCGACATCCAATGTCCAGAATGAAGTCTCCCTTCCATTTGGCAACAAAAGGGATTCTTTCGCGAGCCGAAAGCACCTTGATGACACAATTGCTGCTGGCTTCGGTGTTTTTGCCAAGCCTTGCGTTTTCACAGTTGGTTGATGTCAGCAGCCAGTTGGCGTTGGAAACGAATCACTTCGGAGGGTATTTGGGTGCGGGTGTGAGCTTTGTAGATTTCACGGGTGATTACATCGACGACCTGACCTTTGCCAATTTTGAAGGCGACTTGAAGTTTTATCAAGGCACGGGAGCGGGTTTTATTCCTGTCGACCTCAACCTTCCGGGTCACCCTTATGAGGCTAAGATGGTGCTTTGGGGAGACATCGACAATGACGGAGATCGGGATTTGTTTGTGGGGTATCGACTGGCTCCGAATCGCTTCTATCTCAACAATGGAAATGCGGGCTTCACTGAAATTGCCAGTGCATCAGGGTTGGATCAATATCCTTCCAAAAGTTACGGGGCGGCTTTCGGAGATTACGATACGGATGGCTTTTTGGATTTGCACATATCAAACTATACGTCTGCAACGGATGATGTGCCGTTCAATGAATTCTATCGAAATTTGGGCAGCTTGAGTTTAGGGAATACCATCTTTTCAGATGTGGCTGAAGAGGAAGGTGTGACTGAATTTGGAATCCAGAGCTTTCAAAGCATGTGGGTGGATTTCAATGAAGACGATTTACTTGATTTGCACATCATTCGAGATCGTACGATCTATGCGAATCAGTTCTACGAACAGCAGCCTCCGAACGCCCTGACTTCTTTTGAGGAGAGTGCAAGTGATTTTGGCTTGGACATCATGATCAACTGCATGTCAGGCTCGGTTGCCGATGTTGATCACAATGGCTACCAGGATATTTATTTGACGGCGTTTGCTGCAGATGGAAACTGGCTGCTCTTGAATGATGAAGGTGATTTTTCCATTGAGCATCCGGATTTAGACTTCACGCCAAATGACAGTGTCCAAGTCAATGATGTGTGTTGGGGAGCAAATTGGTTGGACGTTGACAACAATGGCTACGAAGATTTGCATGTTGCAACAGGGTTCAGCGTGTTCACGAATTATCCGGAAGTGATGTCGGTTTATACAGACCATCCCGATCGCCTTTTTTATAATGATGGCGGCGCGTTCACGAGTGCGGGTTCGGATTTCTCCGACAACAATGTGCTGTCCTTTGCCACGGCTGTGGGTGACTTCAATATGGATGGTTTTCCCGACTTGGTCTCAAACCGCGTTGGTCAATATGCTCAAATGCTTCAGGGAACGCCCAACGAAAACCATTGGGTCAAAGTGACGACGCAAGGCACAGTGAGCAATTATGATGGAATCGGAGCGAAGATATATGTGTGGGCAGGCGGAGAGATGCAATACCATGTCCGGTTCGCAGGTGAAAGTTACCTTGGGCAGAACAGCGCGTGGGAGCACTTTGGATTGGGCAGCGCCACGGCAATCGATTCTATAGTGGTAGCCTGGCCTTCAGGAATTGTCAATGCGCTCTACGATGTGGCTTTGGATGAGCACATCGTTGTGATCGAAGACGGCGGCTTTTTCTATCCTTTCACTGCGGACTGTCCTGAGCCTTGTTTGGGCTGTACGTATGAAGAGGCTTGCAACTACAATGACGTGGCCATGGAGGATGACGGCAGCTGTGATTTTAGCTGCCACACCGACCCCGGGATGTGCGGTTTTGGGACCGTATGGGATGCTGAGTTATTGCTATGTGTTCTGTTGCCAACTGATGACCCGTGTCCAAACGATTTAAACGGTGATGGCAACATCACAATTGGAGACTTGCTCATTCTTTTAACAGACTTCAACCAGCCTTGCCCTTGATGGGAGGTTTCAGGGAGTTGGAGAAGGCAAATGCTGATCAAGCAAGAGCACAGCTGCTGCAAACGTTGCGGCGCCAAGCTCCAATTCGCGTTTGTGTACGTTTTCGAAGACATCCTGAGCGCTGTGATGGAAATCAAAATACCGTTGGCCATCAGGGCTCAGCCCCACCAAAGTTGGTCGTGGAGTCAATTCTTTGAGGGGAGAGATGTCAACGCCAGCACCTCCGCGTCTGAATTGATGAATGTTGTAAGGGTCGAATAAATCGGTCCACGATCGCATGAGTGCCGTAACATCATCGGAAGCGTCGATGCGAAAGCCACGTGGAACAAATCCACCGGCATCGGATTCCAAAGCGGCGACGTGCACCCGATCTGTCTCCTCCATTTCCTGGCGCGCCTTCTCAGCATAGGCAATGCCTCCTCTGTTTCCATTTTCTTCGTTGATGAAGAGAACAAACCGCAATGTGCGTCTCGGTTCATACCCGATGGCCTTGAGAAGGCGAAGCACCTCCAAGGTGTGGACAACCCCAGCGCCGTCGTCATGAGCGCCTTCTCCGATGTCCCAAGAATCCAAATGTCCTCCAAGGGTGATAATCTCATCGGGCAATTCGGTCCCATACCAGGTCCCGATGACGTTGCCTTGTTCCACATCTTCAAACGCTTCACAATCCATTTCTAGACGTATTTCCAATTCGGGATTGGCTTGAACGGCCTTTGCCAACCAAGCGGCATCGACCGTTGAGATAGCCGCAGCGGGGATTTTTGGGATGTCGTCCTGGTAGCGCATTGCTCCCGTGTGAGGAAGTGTATCCAGCGCATGGGTCAACGAACGCACCAATGCACCACTGGCTCCAACATCCGCTGCAGCGCTTGCTCCGTTGCCACGCTGATCATAGGCGCCGCCATAAGCCGATCCCGTATTGATTTGAACAGGGTCCATGGGCCGGTTAAACAAAACGATACGTCCCTCCGTTTCATGGGCGGGCAACTCCTTCAATTCCGATAAACGCTTAACGACCGTTACGTTGGCGATGATCTCAGCATTTGAGCGAGTCCCAACTGAACCTCCCAATGCCGTGACGTGCAGCTTCTTGCTTTCGCCATTGCCCCAATGGGCTGTAGCGTTGGCCACGTTTCCTCGCGTCCAATGCGGCACCATGACGGGCATAATGCGGACGTCATCAGCGCCATACAACCGCATCACTTCTGCGCCCCACACCATGGCCTTTCCGGCACTTTCGGAACCGCTCAAACGGTGGCCAATGTCTTTCGTGAGTGTTCTGAGGTTTTCGTAAGCCTCCCCGTTGAGCAAGACCTCATCATAGAGGCTTCGAATGTTCAGGCTGTCTGTGGATTCGGAGGTGGATTGTCCGAAAGCTGCAGAGGAAATGAAAGCCACCGCACAAAGAAGATACATCGTTCGCATGACCGAAAAGTAGAACAAAAAAGGAGCGCATGGTAGCCTAGAATTTGTCTGCTATGAGCTGCTAGCTGTCCTTAACTTTGTTGCGTTGGTATTCACCCATTCAAACTCAATCCATGCGCCACAACTTGTCGGAGGTTACTGATTTGATTCGCGACCGGAGAAGCTTGTCACCGGAGAAATTCTCGGGGAGAAAAGTGCATCGTGAAATTGTGGAATTGGCGCTGACCAATGCGACCTGGGCACCAACGCATGGCATGACCCAGCCGTGGAGGTTTACGGCATATGTGGGTGAAGGAATGCGGGCCATTGGTCCGAAGCTCTCTCATTGGTACAAGGTGGCCTCAGGAGATGCCTTTTCAGCATCGAAATTCGAAAAACTCGAACGAAGAGGCGAGCGTGTTTCGGCCATGGTGGTGATCGGAATGGTTCCCGATGCGACCGGCCGTATTGGTAAGCAGGATGAAATGTTGGCTGTCGCATGTGCCGTGCAAAATATGTACTTGACGTGCACAGCGCATGGTATAGGCGGTTTTTGGTCGACTCCGCCATTCATTCATCTGGACGAGGTTAGAGAATTTGCTGGATTGCCAGCCAACGGGCAGGTATTGGGATTCTTCTACATGGGTTACCCCGAAGAATCATGGCCTGTGAGCCATCGGAAGCCTCTGGAGTATGTGACCCAATGGGTGGATCAAGCGCCTTCAGAAGGCTAGGGTAGGATCAGCCTACATTCCAAAGCGAACGCCGCCTGGCCCATATAGAGTCGCACATTAGCCGTTTCCAATTGCCTTGTCCAAGTGGCCTCTCCCCAGCGGTTGGCATTCCACTCTCTCCAAAACATGACGCCGAGATAAACGCCAGGCCGCTTTTGCGCAGGGCCCAAGCGCTGGCTCGGCAGAATTTCCCAGCCCAGTTCGAAGCGCAATGGCAAAGTTGCTCGGTGTTGGCGGTTTTCTTCAATCAAGTAATCGCTGTAAATCGCACCCTCGGATTGGGATCCGGTGGTAAAGGCATCACTCAAGAGATAGTCGAAACTCAATCCAGCTGCCGCCGTCAATAAAGATCGATTGTTGATTTGAACTTGTGTGCGCACTAGAAGAGGTATCCGATAGCGAGATGTTCTTAAAGACAAGGTGTCTGATAATGGAGTGCCCGGTGGTTCTTGTGGAGTGTCAAACCCAGGGTGGAAAGTCAGGGACCAATCAGAGGTGTAGCGGACTGTTTCCAGCCCGGTTTCAATGCTCCAAGCTGAGGGAAACCGACGCAACAAGCGCACGCCAAAACTGCTTCCTCCGGTTGGTGTCCAATCTAGATCGAGGCCATCTTCAGAAACGGTAATGGGCTCACCGCCGAGCGCTTCGATTGGGGTAAGCCAAGTCGTGGATACGGCGATTTGCCAGTTGTTGCCATTTGGCATGGTCTGCGCTTGAGCACGCTGCGTCCATGCTCCAGCAAGAGCGAAGCGAATAAC
>Ga0206128_1001125_pt1 | contig 28130 bp, 41 predicted proteins | sample Helgoland_Spring_7_FD_148601 | JGI IMG/M metagenome (GOLD analysis project Ga0206128, IMG submission 148601) | Pelagic subsurface seawater microbial communities from Kabeltonne, Helgoland, North Sea - Helgoland_Spring_Bloom_20160426_1 | ecosystem: Environmental > Aquatic > Marine > Epipelagic ... | reverse complement strand
CCCCCCAGCACCTCTTTAACAAACAGAACCGGGTCATCACGGTAGCGCATCACAAACTCTTCTAGCGGGTTAGCTTCAGTCATCCGTTATATCCTCATAATCAACATCAATGGCCGACGCATCACGCTGCCGATCATCAGACTCAATCGCGGCAATATCTGAATTTACTTTGCGCAACGCATCGAGATGCATGTCGCTCACAGATATGGTCACGTTGGTCTGGGGGCGATTGCCGTATCGCTCCTGATTATACGAACCAGCCATGAACTTGCGCCACTGCACCTTCTCACGTGTAGCGGCAATCTCCTGCGTCGTGCTTTGGCCATCAAGAGCGTCAACCGGGGTCAGACCCTCTTCGACCAACGCGTCTGCCGAGCTTCGTCGCGCGTCTGCTATCGCGGCAGCATATTCTGGTATCTCATTTAATGAGCGACTAAAATACTCACGGCTGCACTCATACTGAGCTGCCAGCTTTGCCATAGTTAAACCAGAGCCGATTTGCTCAGAGATGTAATCCGCACCGCCGCGCTTTTTGATGTCCTCAAGGATGCGCTTGCGTAAAGCTTTGCCTGCCATTTGCTAAACTCCTATTTTATATTTTTTTACATGGAAGTGCATATGTATAGCAAGGGGTGGGGTGGGGGTGTCTCGTGTGTGTGAATTGTATAATAATAATAGTACCCCCAGAAAAGCGAGACGGGGGGGGCTTTTGATCGGCAAGCTGTCAGACAATTGGTCAAATATGTTTACCAATATTGACAAACATAGGGTCAATCAGTACGCGCTCGCACACCCGCGCCGCTATGTGATGATCAATGTGTGATGATAACTTTATTCACCTTATTTGCATTTAGGTGTTGCAATGTGTATATCTATTGTATATCCATGAGGTACAAACAGACAAACAAGGAACAACACAATGAACAACGCATCCGATTATAACCTAGACGCCTACGCATCCGACATCGCGATTGATATATTCACCGGGCATTGTCTTGACCGTGACGCCGCGCAAGAAAGTGTTTGGCAGTCAGTAGATGGTAGCGAATGGGTTATCTACCATCACAAGGCACATGAGCTTTGCTTGAACTGCAACACTGACCACGGCGAACAATCCATTGAAGATATGGGCGGCTTTCCCGCTGGCTCAACGTATAACAGCATGGCTTCATTGATCGCTTACTGCGAAATAGAGGCCCGCGTGAATGACGCGCTCAACACTCTGTTTGAGATTGCAGAAGAAAACGCGGAGGTCGCAGCATGACAAGCCGCCAACGTAAAGCCCGCCAAGAACGCAACGCTATCCTATCCAATGTTTTCATTGGCGCAATCATGGGTATCGCCGCAAGCCTCGCCCTATTCTTGCCCTTGGTGATGCAATGATATTCTTTCACATGCTCGTTTTGACGTACTCGATAGGACAAAGCGAAATTGTCTCAACGCTAGTTTTCCGGGATCAATCAACATGCGCCAATGCAATGGATGAAATATTCCCAACGGTCCAAGCTGAATATTGGGATAGCATGGCGCAATGTGTCCCGACCTCTACGCCGTCGAGTTACACCATCAGGCCCAAATCACGCCCCACGAAATAAACAAAGCCCTGCAATTATGCGGGGCTTTTTTAATGGATTGTTTCGGTGCTGTCCCAGAGCGTCTCGCTCTCATTCAATCCCGTGATTGCCTCTGCCAGCGCTTGCAATAGTCTGTCAGGCGTTGTTTCACTTAATCTCTGTTCGAGGTAATCCACGATCAAATCAAACTCAAGGCCGGCCTCTTTATCATCCTTGCAGTTTGACAGCATGATATTCAATTCAATCTCGAACGCCATTGGCCGGACCCTTGTAAAAGGCGCTAGGCGACTGTGGGACGCCGCCTAGCAAGTTGTGCGGCCATTTGAGGAGGGAGGATTGCCCGCGCCCCTTCATAGCCCCTCAGCGGCGCTAATATCAAGCCCTTGCATCACTTGCGCTTGCGCCTCACGTTTTGCATTTCTGTTTTCTTGTGAATGATTGCCGCCCGCTCGTTCTCTGTCCATCGCGGTAGGGCCGTGAAATACTTTCGACGATTTGCGAACCCCTCAAGTTCCTCAATCGTGTTGCAACTGTCCAACCTCTGCTGAAACGTCGACTTGGGCGAAACCTTATGTGTTCCGGCAGGATGTACAATTGCTCGGCGTGATTTGATTTTGTGGCTGATCCATGCCCTGATTTTTGTTTCTCTTTCTTGATACATTTTTAGCCCCTCCTGCCCAAGGTGTATGATTGTAATAATAATGTGTACTTCATACACATTATTATATTCATACACACACACCCGATTGTATGAATAGTGTAATAATTTGTATGAATTGTATGAATTAGAGCGAAAAACCCTTTAAAAACAATGCCCCCTAATTCATACACAATTATTACACACCGGCAAAACCTCAAATTAGCTTTTCAGCACCGTACAGCGCGATTAGGGCAGCTTCGGCCCGTCCATCATCACGAACCCTGCTAAATTGCTGAGCTTGATCCGGGAAGCGCTGCATCGCCACGCCACGGCTAACGCCTTTGTCGCGGCTCAGATTGAAATGTTTTTTCCATAATGCAGGCGTCACATATTTGAGCGGCAATTTGCAGGCGGCGCAAGCCATTTGCAAATGCCCGTAGCCCTCGCCGAACCTGAACATGCTCGACACACCCTGCCCCCGCATAGCTGCAACCTGCTCGATCACGGCTAATGATTTGCCGCCTTCGTTTGCGAGTATGTCCAATACGCCGTGCGGGTTAATGATCGTTTTACCCTTTGGGTTTTTCATCACTGGCATGTCGTGGACTTCAAGCTTGCCAGTGTCGGGCCAGTATAGGGCGATTGCGCCCGTGAAGCCCGGATCAATGCCATATATCAGCATTAGTCAGCCTTTGGTTGTTCGGCGGTTACGATTTTGCTGGCCTCTTTCAGCGCGGCGCTACGTGTGAACGCGCTGAAACTTAGCCCTACTTTTACCGCTGCTTCCGAGATTGCGGCGTTTGCCGTATCGCTAAATCCGATCAGCTTTTTAACATCATTCATTTCCAAACCCCTTTTTCCATTGGTTTAACCATATATTGTTGGGATATACAGGCAAGTGAAATAAGCTATTGCAAAGATATTGCGGTTATGATTTAAGATAAGCACAACACAAACAAACATGGAGAACACAATGACAACTAACCCGCACAACACCAAAGAATTCTGGGATGATATTAAGGTTGATTATATCGCCCGTGCTAAAGATATTGCCGCGCTTGGCAGCGATGAGCTTGAAGCGCTGAACGACCTGTTCCATTCAAGCGCAAGCCTTTCCGAGTCAGTCGATTATTTCTTGGACCTTGAATACGACGATTTGGTTGTATTCATCCGGTCCGCTGAGTTGCTTTCGGAGAAATTCGACTGGAACCCATTTCTTGATGATTTCTGCGAGGAAAAGCGGCGCATAGCACAAACGTCTTCAGAGCTTGCCGCGCTTATTCAGATGCACGATGCGCGCCTTTCACTTCGTCAAGTCAGAGAATTCAGCTCCATTTCCGGCATGATCTTTCAGTACCTCAAGTGTGAACCAAACAAGTACCAAATGAAGCGCTTTGAGGAATTTGGCATTACATGGGAGGGCAAGGTTCGTGACAATTAATATTGATTTGCCGGACGTAACCATCGGCGCGCTGAAAAGCTTGACAGAAGCGGACCACAACCTTGTTGGCACGCCCGACTACATGGGGATTGCGTGGTTCTGGAAATTCTCCAACCCGCAAAAGCAAGTTTTCTCAACCGCGTCCATGAAAGATCGCCGCCGTATCCATAACGAATACTTGGCGCAAGGTCTGGATATACACGGCGACAGCGGTATTCATCGCATGATTGTTCACCGCATACTCAACGAATAATGAAAAAGGACAAAACCCCACATAGGTTTTGTCCAACGTAAAACCCCTTTAAAATAAGGATCAAATCATGTTGGTAAAGCTCTCACCCAAGGAAATGTCCAAGTGCAATCAGGCAGCGGCCCTACGCTGGCAGCTTGCAAGGGCGTCAGGTGTCGTCAATCAGCGGCGCGACAATGGGCGAAGCGATGCTGATCTTGATTTGCTGGGGGTTAAGGCGGAGGTAGCCGTGTCCAAGGTTTTCAACCTTGACCACGACTATTCCATGGGTGTGGATGATGGCCACGACCTTTGGCTTGATGAAATATCAGTTGATGTGAAGGCCACGTTCCACAAGGGCGGGCGATTACTGTTTAAGAAAAAGGAGTCATTCAAATCGGACTGCGCGGTTCTAGTCTGCCAGCTACGACCAGACCAGTTTAATGTTGCTGGCTACGCATCAAAGGCAACATTCATGGAAAAGGCAGTAGAGCTTGATTTAGGCCACGGCAAAGGCTGGGCCATGGATCAAGACGAACTGTCACCACTTGAGCGGCTATGGTTTGCCGCCCGGAAATCAAATCTCAAGATATAAATAAGGAAATACAATGGAAGCTACAATCATCATTACGAACAGCCACGCACGAGGCTTTAGCTTTGGCCACGCAATTGAGCCAGTGAATGAACAAGTGTTCATCCCGGCACACGTTGCTGCTGGCATGGACTTGCAACCATCGGACAAGGTTGAAGCTGTGCTGGTCCCCAACTATGCGGACAAGTCGCACAATGGCACGGCATACATGGCAGTGAAGGTTTCACGATTAAATGGCGATGATTTAAATGTGATCGACAAAAGCGAAACGGATTTTGACCAAGACAAGCCCGCTTTTGAAGTGCCTATTAATCAAGATGAGGTTCGCCCGCAGGAATTGTCACGCGAGGAAATTGACGAAAAGGTGCTGGAATTTATTGAGGAAACAACCTTCTGTACAACTTCGGAAATTAGCGAGAACTTGTCCTTGCCGCACAAGACAGTCGGCAATAGCGCTATGCGGGCGTTCAATTCTGGCCTTATCTCTCGCGCTGAAGTTTATGGCCGCGTGGGTATGCGCCGCCCCTCATTCGTCATGTGGGCCAAGGATCAAAACCGCTTTATCGACTACGCATAACACCGGACATGGGCGGACATGTCCTAAGTTTGTCTTGTCCGTCCAAATTAACCATTGCGCAATCATTCAACATATGCGCAGTATAGGTAAAGCTTATAGGAGGTAGAGAAATGATTACATCTGACGGAATGTCCAACGAACAATATCACGCGCACCACGCGCTTGGTTCGTCATCAATCAAAACAGTCGCAACCAAGTCGCTGGCACACTGGAAGGGCCAAGTGCGCAAGGAAAGCCCGGCCTTTGCCTTGGGTAGCGCAGTACACGCCGAGCTACTTGAGCCAGAAAAGCAATTGCTTGTTCGCGGGCCAGAGACGCGGCGCGGCAAAGCATGGTCTGAGGGCAAAGCTGAAGCCGATGCAAACGGCAAGATATTCTTGACCGAATCCGACTTCGACTTGGCCAAAGATATGTCTAACGCTTGCCTTGATAACCGCATGGCTAATCACTTGCTTATGAACCCTGCAATGGTCGCCGAGGCTTCATTCTTTGCCACCTGCCCCGACACTGGCTTAGAGCTAAAGACACGCCCAGACGGCTTGATCTTGGACTCTGGCATTGTGCTAGACGTGAAAACAACCCAGGACGTTTCACCACAAGGCTTTGATCGCACTATTCGTAACTTCGGCTACGATTTGCAGGCCGCTTTCTACATGTATATCTTGAAGCTCTGCGACGTTCGTGTTGATAATTTCATCTTCATCGGCATAGAAAAAGACAAGCCGCACGTCACAGCATGTTATGAGCTGTCCGAAATGTACTTGCGCCACGCGCACAACCGCATGATGGACACGCTACACCTGATTAAAAAGGCGCAAGACGAGGATCACTACGGCACACAATGGCCTGACCTCGGCACGGTTCACCTTCCTGCATGGATGGATAGCGAAACCGCCTTTTAACTTATCCCAGCGTAGGGGTGCTACGCATACTATAAGGAGTTGCACATGCAACATATGCTAACAGGGGTTACAGCCCGCTATCCCCGCCTAAACAGTACTTATCGCTTCGACAACGGAGAGAACAAATCAGTCAAATGTGATCCATTTGATGATGGTGCTGCATACGAAATGTCATTCGTCATGTCAGACGAGACAGCCAAAGAGCTACATAACTTGTGCTTGGAAGCATACAAGAACGCCGCAGCATTGGATGCGAAGCGCAAGTGGCCTGAAAAGCCATCCATGCTTCCATACAAGCGCAACGACGAAGGCGAAGTCGTCGGCAAGTGCAAACTAAAAGGTGCATACGGTGGCGACAAGACACAGCCACCAAAGCAGGTAGATGCAGCGCGCAACAAGTTGCCTGACGACTTCATGCTCACAACAGGCAGCAAATGCAATGTTGCCGTGGTCGTGGTTCCGTACAACACGGGCAGCATTAACGGCGTCTCACTTCGCTTGCGTGCTGTGCAGGTTCTTGAGCTTGCGGAAATGCAGGGTTCGGATGACCCATTCACCGCAGTCTCTGGCGGCTTTACCGCCAGCCCAGCGGCTCAAAACGATGATCCGTTTGGGTTGCCTACTACAACCGCTACACCATCAATCAACGACTTGGATGACGAAATTCCATTTTAAAAACCTTATGTCCCGGCGCTATGTGTCGGGACATATCCACTAAGGGGTAATCACTTCGACAAGTTGATACCCCCTTAACCGAAACGAGGCAGTCAGGAAGGGGAATACAATGACCAACACAATCGAAACCAGATACCCGACAGCAAGCTGGGGTGAATTTGGACACAGCATAATCAACAATCTGGACCTGAAGAAAACAGCGCAAGGCGAGTTTCATGGGCCTTGCCCATCATGCTCTGGCACTGACAGGTTCTGGATAAAAGAGTTTCAAGGCGAAGTCATGGTCAATTGCCGCAAGTGCAATGACTACAAGTCAATCAAAGATAGACTTCGCGACCTGTCATTGTGGCCAGAGGAAGGCCATGTATCGCAGCCCGCAGAAAAGAAGACTGACATTGATTGGCCGGAGCGCGACCCCATGAGCAACCACCCGTACCTCGAAAAGAAGCGCATCAACCTGCACAATGCAAAGATTGAGGGCGACCGCCTAATCATCCCCGTGATCGACGCAACAGGCCGCAAGGTTGGCTCGCAGTCTATCGACGCCGATGGCCGTAAGAAGTTCTCATATCAACTGCCCGTGATTGGCAACTTTAGCGTCATTGGTGGCCCTATAAATGACTTTGCCTATATAGCCGAGGGTTGGGCCACTGCGGCCACGGTCCACGAGGCCACTGGGAAGCCCTGTGTGTTTGCACTGAACGCGGGTAACATAGTTCCGGTAGTCGAGGTACTCCAGAGGGTAAAACCCAGCGCAGAGTTAGTTATTGCTGGCGACAATGACGCCGCCGGGATTAAGGAGTGCGAACGCGCATTTGAGGAATTTGGCGTAGACCATCTTTTGCCAGAGCAAGAGGGCTGGGATTTCTCAGACCTATGGATTGCGCAAGGCCCAGAGGCGACCAAGAAAGCCCTTACTGTCGAGAGCGTCATGGACCAAGTGTTCATGCCGAGCGACGCCATCCCTCAACTTAGCCGCAACTACCTTGTCAAAGGCTGGTTGGGCGAGGGGCAAATGTCGGTCATCTATGGCCCGTCCAACGTAGGCAAGTCATTCTTTGCCTTGGATATGTCATGGCATGTATCGTGCAGTGAGACATGGAACGGTCACAAGGTCATTGGCGGCTCAGTCCTATACCTCGCCACTGAAGGCGGCATGGCGTTTCATAACCGTGTGGTTGCGCTGAGTAAGCAGTACCCAGACCATAAAGACGTGAAGCTCGCGGTGCGGCCTGCACCTGTCAACTTGCTAGATGGCGAGATTGATATGGCAGTGTTGGAGAAACTTTGCCGCGAGGTGTCACGCCGCCACGGCAAGGTTAAGCTAATTGTTGTTGATACGCTCAGTCGCTCTATGGCTGGCGGTAATGAAAACTCGCCAGAGGATATGACGCGCTTCATTGGTAATTGTGATAAGATGCGGAACATGACAGGCGCACACGTCGCCATTGTTCACCACTCAGGCAAAGATAAAGCCGCTGGTGCGCGTGGTCACAGCTCACTTCGTGCGGCAACAGATACCGAGATAGAATTAGACTATGATGAGAACACTGGTATGCGCACGGCAAAAGCAACCAAGCAGCGCGACATGGAAACAGGTGCATTGTTTTCATTCAAGCTTAACGTGGTCGATCTAGGTAAAGATGAGGACGGCGATGTCGTCACTACATGTACCGTAAAGCAAGCCTCCGAGAGCGAGATTGAGGAAGCCAACCGCCCACGCATCAAGGGCAAGAACCAAGTCTTGATTAGACAGGTGTTCACCCAATTGCGTGGCGAGGGCATCGGCAGGCCAAACCCCGCTGGCGCAGGATTTCCTGAGCCTCGCACCCACTGGGTTATTTCAGAGGAAACGGTGAAAGATCACTTTGCTGGCAAAGTGTCGTCATCGTCAAACCCAAGGTCAGTTTACAAACAGGCTATGGATGCGCTGATTGGGTCGGGCCACGCTGTGTTAAATGATGGCTTCATTTGGTTCACTGATAGCAATGGTCAATACAGAGAGCCGCAGGGAGCATAGAAAATGAATGAGTGCATAGATTGTGGTGGCACTGGCGAAATGGAAGTTGATTACGACATGCCGCAAAGTAATAGCCGAGATGTAGGGTTCATAGAAACCCGCATTGAGGAATGTGAGTGGTGCAATGGCACTGGTGAAGTTGAGGAGGACGAATAATGGTCAATATAATTGGAGAAATAAATGTCAGAGCAGATAATATTCAAGCGATTGTTGAGGGTGAACGAGATCATGCTGAAGCAATCGACAGCCAAGGATCGGCCCAATTTGAAGCAGCAGCTAGAGGAGCAGCTTGCCTTGCTACAAATGCTAAAGCCTTACCTAAAGCAGTAACCCCAGCAGAAAAACTTGAAGAGCGACTTGGCATTGCGATGCTAAAAGAGGCTCTGAACAATCCTCAAATACCAAACCCCGAAAAATGGCGTCAAGCGACTGCATTTGCCCAAGCTCGCCGCGCTCAACTCACAAAGGAGCGTCGGGAACGGGTGAAGATTTACGCCAAAGAAGGTGAAATGACAGTTTCGCAGGTCGCAGAGTTGGAGCGCGTCGTGCAGACAACTATCAGAGCCGACTGTCAGGTGATGGGCGTCAGGTTAAAAGCGGGTGTAGTGAAAGTTACGCCATACCAAGAGGACATCGCGGCACGCCGAGAGATGCTTGCGGAATTAGCAGAAACTGGGATGACACGTCAGGCTGCATCCGTTGAGCTAGGCGTGAGTGAAGCGACTATTCGGAGAGATATAATGATAATGAGGATCAAGTGGTTGGGAGATAGCCGATGAGTGACCGTAGAATACTAATGCTGGAAAACAATCTTAATGAGGCACGAACTTTGATTAGCGTGCTTCAGGCCAAGGTTGCACGCCAGCGCGACGACATAAACAGGATGCGCAGTCGCGTTGACACGTTGATGATTGATAAAAAAGAAATCACCAAGAAACTGAATGAGCTGCGGGAGGCAGAAAATGACTGATAATAAACGCCACCCAATCAGCGATCAAACCAAAGCCATCTGGGCCATGCACAACGACGGCATATCTCAAAAAAAGATTGTAGCAAAGTTTGGCGTATCAAGCGCCGTTGTCAGTGGTGCCATCAATAGAGGTCGCAAGTCTGGCCACGCCAAGATGAAGGCAAAGACTGTCACAACGGTTTACAATAAAAGCACCTGTATGTGGGGCTACATCGGTCAAATCAGGGACCAACTGTCGCCCGATCAAGCTGAATGGCTGTTTCATAGCGCAGAGGATTGCGAGTGCAATAGCGTGGCCGAATACATTGCCGAGCTTGTCTTGGATGCGTATGAGGAAGCGAAAGCAAAGGAGAGCAACCGATGAATAGAGACGACATACTGCATGAGGCTATGCACTGCATCAACGTAGACCGTGCCGCAACTCATGGCGACGCAGAGGATTCATTCAGCGAAATCGCGAAGCTGTGGTCATGGTGGATCGACAATCGACCAGTGCCAGAGGCAGAGCTGCTGCCAGAGGACGTTGCCATGATGATGGCACTGTTTAAAATTGGCCGCATAGCTGGAAATTCCAAGCATGACGACAACTACGTCGATCTTGCTGGCTACTGCGCATTGGCTGGCGAAATATCAACGCAGGAATAGGTCTGCTATGTCATCATCTTCGGCCTGTTGCGTAAAGTCATCGGGCCGAAGTGTAGTCGTGACGCTTTTCATGTCAGAGGCGCTGTAAATGCGCAGCAAGTTTTCCCTCAGAGCCACAAGAACAAAAATGTCAGCATCGCTGCCGCCACGGTTGAACCTGTAGCTTCCATATTGTGAGATTACCCCCGCAGTCTTGACCTCAACACGCAGCACACGATTGCATGGCAGCGTAACATGTAAGTCACAGGTGGAATTTACGTGAGAAACTTGCAGACCAGCCATTTGCAGCTTGTAGGCGGCGTAAAACTCGCCAGCGCGTCCGAGGCTGGAATCGACGCGACCTCTCATATCAGTCGCCAGAGTGGTCGTGTGGCCGGGGTGTTAGATTCCATCAACGCACTCGATTAAGTGTTAAAAGAAAACCCGGCCACAGTTCTTTATGCCATCAGCTCGAAGTGAGGTCCATCAATAAATGGGCGACGGCCTTGTGATCGACGTAGGTCGATATAAGCGTTCATGGCCTCTTCCATTGTGCCGTCCCAAGAACCGATGTCATCAATGTGCCATGCAGCGCCCCAGCGTACTTTGCAGCCAACAGCGTTTGCGCCTTCTTTCATAGCGTCAGCAAGATCATCATAAACGTTAAGTTCCCATGATCCACGACCACCGATGTAAGCCATAAGATCAACGGCGTTTCCTTCTAGGTGCTTGGACTTCATTGTCTGTGATGCACCCTTGGCCACTAGCTCTTTCTGCATCTCAATCGTCCGCATACCTTGGATAACACCAAAGTCAATCTTAGTTGCTGTGATGGCGTGCTTGACGACAGCGACCAGTCGCTCGTCCACACCTTCCAGCTTATCAAGGCTGCGCTGTGATAATTTAAAAGTCATTTCTTAAACCCTTTCATGGTTCTTATGCCGAAGCTGGCGGCAATACTCGCATACATAGCCCACTGAAACCAGCTTGGCGCTCGTTCAAGGTTGGCGAAGCCTTCAGCCATGTAAGGCTGCAAGCCCGGAATGAAGCTGCCAATCACAATAGCAATGAAAGCTACAGTCCACGCCTCATCCTTCCAGCTATCCTTACTGGCCTCAATGGCTGCCTGCTCCCAAGAAATCTCACCAGTGGCGATCTTCATCTTGGTTTCGGCCTCTGCTGCCTTAACCTTTGCCTTTCCGTCAATCTGTGCTGTTACCAGCCCGATAACGCTGTTCGCGATTGCGCCAATCATAGCTTAATCCTTTTTAGCCTGATAAGCATTGGCACCAAAAAACGCGCCAAGGATCAAACTGGTTGCAGGGAAATAGATTGTGGCCATGCTGCCCAAGATGTCAGACGCAGCGGTCAGTCCGAGGTAGCTGGAACCAATGACGAAGAAAGGGTAGCCCAACATACCTGCCAGCACCCACCATATCATCTTGCGAGATTGATCGCGCTGGGCGTTATCGTCCTCGATACGCATACGACGATCTTCCATCATCAGTGCGCGTTCGTCAGCGTCCAAGACGCCGTTTCCATTTAGGTCATAATCATTCATAGTGGCTTCCCTAGCTCGTCAATGGCATCCCACGTGCTGTCGATGTCATCTTGTAATTTTTCTAGCTTGTTGTCGATGCCGCTTGTAATCAACTCGGCACGTTCGACTTTGCTGCGAAGGTCGAGCAGCGTTTTCTGCTGCTCAAGGATATTTACCATCTGCGTGCTAATCTGAGATAACTGCGTGTTCAGTCCAGAAACGTTGTTGTCACCGATGGTTTGTTCCAAAGCTCGGATACGTGAGGTGGCGTCGAGAACTTCATTGACAGCCTCTTCCACTCCCCAGAAACGATTAACCACGTCGTACCCGTAATAGATGCCACCACTAAGACTGCCAAGCAGAGGAAGGGCAGCAGCAAGATATACTCCTTTAAACGTAAATCCGCCGACTTTAAGTTCAGCCTCATCCGCCATACGCCACGCCCGCATTGTATATATCGCCAGCAGTCTTGAAATCGCCAGTTAGGTAGCCTTCAAACCCTACGCCACCCCACGCCTCGTTGCCCTGATTATAAAACTCCATAATCAACAAGTCTGTGGTCGCATCGTAGGTCACAGACGAATAAGAAGCGACGCTTATGTTGTTCTGGTTCGCCCAGTCGTCTGTTGATGACGTGATCTGCACGTTGTTCGACGCAGCCAAGAAGCCAGCTGCCTCTTGTGCGTAGGTCTCAACGTCGGCCAGCGCCGTGTTGTAATCATCAACGTCAGCGTCCGTTACTGACATGTCGGACACCGAAACCGTGTTCTGCAAGTCCATCTGCTCTTGCACCGTGTCAGCTTCAGCGGCCATATCCGCCACCGCACTGACTGTGGCAAACGTGGTGGTTGCATCAACTAACGCATCAATAGCCACCGACATGTTGTCCAGAGCAAGGTTAGCTTGGTCATCCAGTAGCATGGACGTGTTGTAGTACGTGGTGTTTTGCACGTTGGTCAGCGCATCGTTATACGCAGATACCATCTGCACGCTTAACTGAGCCGCTGTGACAGAGCCGTCAGGCGCAATGCCACCGACGCCAGCGTAATAGCTAGCCCCCGCTGCCAGCGTTCGTGACAGTCTCACCTGATCCATCAGGTTGTCCGCTGCTGTCGCTAGGTCGCTTATCGTCTGATCTGCCGCCGCGCCTGAACCTGTCAGACAAACTAGGCTGGTTGCGATTGCTCGTTTCAACATCAGGCAAATCCTTTCCAATCATAAGCAAGGTGTCCCAGAACACCTTATTTGATGCGTAACCTACCACAAAAACACGAGGGTTAGAACGGTACTTCTCAAACGCATCCCTGCCGATCAATAAGCGGCCCGTTGCGATGTCATTTACAGGGCAGGGTGTGTTCGCCAGCGCCATAGCGCGAAACACGCGAGCATCGCTGCACATCACTGATATACCGCTGACCTGTAAACCCAAGCCACCGACAGCCTGCGGTGCGCCCATCAGGCGAGCATCTTTGCGGCGGTTGCAGTGAACGTCTTGCTCCATCGTACCTTCAGCCAGACCAAACAGGCTCACCTGAAAGCCTTTGCTGGACGGTATAAGGCAGCTATCGTTGCCGCCCCCGCCCATCATTGTCGGTGCCATTGCGGTGGGGACAGGGTTACTCATAGCACCCTGCGAACCATTGTAGGTCGTGTTTTCAGTGCTATTGTTGCTGTCTACGTTAGACCCAGCACCAATGTTGGTGTTCAGGTCTCCACTGATGTCTTGGGCGTGCGCTGCGCTGGCTGTCAGTAGATACAGGCCGAACCATATGTGACTAAATCTGGACACATAATCTCCAATGCAGCTTGCGTCTGGCCGATGTAGTGTAGCGTTTCCGCGTCCTTATTGCGCTGGCACAGCGGATCACTGTTGCAGGCGGCTGTGTATGTCATCGGCTGGTTGACCGTTGTGCAGCCCGCAATAAGCAGTATGGGAAGCAGGCGGATCACTTTTCCGACCTTTTCTCTATTACCATGCGAATAGCCTTTATGTTCTCATCAATTCGGCCCAGCATCACAGCCTGCAATTGAGACGTCTTTTCAATCTCAATGATGCGAACTTCGTGGCGAGCTATCTCGCGGGCGTTGGTCGATACCGACGCGTCAAGAGTTGACACATACCAAACAAGGCCAAGCGACTGCATAACGATAGTCACAATAACAGTGATCGGTACTGACTTTGATAGGTGCCAATCTTCGGTCATATCAGTAGCTACCTTCCCATACGCGAAGTGCAGAGAACTCATTGGACATGAGCTTGCGCTTCAGAACGTCTTTGACGGCTTCTGTATCATCCCATGATACACCAGCCTCTTTCAGCCAAGCGCCCAGCAAGCCCATCTCGACATTGCCGACGTGCTTGTAATCACTGCCGAACGCATTTTCGGTGGTTTCGCGTGCATGTTTTGCGTCTTCGAGCATCGGGGTTGCATCAAAAGTTTTCTTAATGAGGAGCATGTCATCCTCAAAGAAATACTTTTCACCGACTTTATTTGATAGATTTGACTTTTGCATTGGATGATTTCCGTGCTGTTTTCGTTGCAGGTTTAGCGGCGACTTTGCGCTCTGGCTTAACTTCTTCCAAAACAGTCAAAATGTCAGGTCTGATCTTTGTGATCTTTGCGATTTCAACGTCGCTCAACACGACGGTTTCGCCTTTCTCAATACGGCCTTCGCTGCAATTCAGCTTCAGCGCGTTCACAATCACTTTTTTCATATCAGTCTCCGAAATGGGTAAAGGGGGCAACCTGAGCTGCCCCCAATTTAACACAAATTAAGAAGTTGTGTTATCGGCAATCATGCCGTTGGCTTTTTCGTTTTTCGCGCAAAGTGTAAGCTCAGTTACAACTTGGCGAGTTGTGTTGTCGCCAGTTTTTGCTAGTGCAACATTTTTGGTTGGACGCAATACTGCGACTTCCCACATGTTGTCCTGCATGATGAACACGTCGCGTGAACGGTTCTCGCGTGATGGCATGAACTCAACAGTACCCCAAGGTGTTACATAAACAGCCAAGGATTTGATGACGCGCTCGTCGCCAGCTTGTACTGCTGAACGCTGGTTGTTGTTACCAGTGAAGCCAAGAGCTTTGTTCATTTGGAAAGCAGACAAGTAAACTGTGTCTGGCTTGCCGCCCTCTTCCCAGATTGACTGCATTACGCCGTCAAACTTGTCTTGTGAGAACGCTGTTGCTGTGCCGTCAGTACGAGCGTCTGTACCGTCGCCAGTTGCGTCCGCACCAGAAGCGCCTGTGTCAGTGTTTGTGATCAACCAAGCTGGTGCGCCTGCAAGTTCACGAGCCGCTGTAGAGGAGCCAGCAACGCGAGCATTGTTGTCGAAAAGTGCTTTTTCGATGTCCAATTTTTGCTCTTTGGCAATTTTCAAAGTTTGGTATGCAACTTCTTTTGCACGGCCAGCTTTGTCCAAACCTTCGTCTGTGTCTGGAACAACAACAGCGTTTTTGAAGATTTGTGTGTAGTTGCCCAAGCGAGTTGTTGCAGAGCGAGCTTCGCCAGCAGTTGCGTCGCCTTCAATGTGAGCGTTCGCAGCAGATGCGCGAAGTGAGTCAGTCTGCCACTCAACCAATGTGTTCTTTGCAGAAGTCTTTTTGGCTTTGGAGTAGAACGGTGTTTCCTCTGGAGACACGTTGTAGATTACGTTGGACAAGTCCTCACGGATGCCTACGGAATCGTATGAGTCGAATGTGTTGGTTGGCTGTGCCATTTGTGTAGTCCTTTCAAAGACTTAGGAGTTAAAGATCAAGTTGACTGCATCGTCAATTGAGCCAGTTTTCTGCAAGCGCGTTTGCGCTTTCTTGCGAGTTGCAACGGTTCCATCTTGCCGTCTCTTTGCGCCAGCTTTCACAACAGGTCGAGCCTTCTGACCCTTCTGTTGCGCTTTGCCTTTGCTGGCCTGCAATGCACGCCACTTACGTGCATCATTCAGAGCCAAAACCTGACGACTATCCATGACATTTTGCATTTCAGCTTCGGTGAACCCGTAAGCCATGCCAGTTTCGGCCAATGCACTCTTCAGTGCAGCACCCTTTTCAGGGTCGGCAAACTCAGGGATATGCTGCTTCAGAATTTCAGCCTGCTCTTGCAGATACGCCTGTGAGTGCGCTTGCTGAGTTTGCTGCTGCTGTTGCTGCATAGCCTGCATTTGCTGCATACTGTTGTCATATGTAGCTTTCGCCTCATCATACTTGAGCTTTTCTTCCATAAACCCAATTGGGTCTTGTTCGAAAAGCTCACGCGATGGTGGCGTTGGCTGTTGAATAGCGCCTTTCTGCATTTGCTGGTGCATTTGCAAGACTTGTTGCCGTTGCTGTGCTAAAGTTTCCGCCTGCTGCTCAATTTGCTTGCGCGCTTGAGCAATTTCTTGGAAACGCTTATTAATTGCCGCTTGTCCCGCCGCAGATTGCTTTAACTGATCCAGTGTCCAATTTTCATCTTTTCCGTCAACTTTGACGGGGATCAAATTGGTGTCTTGAGCTTCCACATCTACTAGGTCGTCGTCAATTTCTGCATCATCGTAATCGTCATCGGATGCTTCGACGTCATCTTCGTACTCTTCAACAGCTTCAATCTCTTCGCCGGGACCGTCGTCTTCGGGTTCAGTGATTTCTTCTACTGCTTCACTCAGATTATCGCCCTCAGATTGCTCTGGGGCAGTGGATAGCAGGCTTTCAGCCGCTTGTTCTAGTGTAGTCGATTCCATCGGTACTACTTTCTCTGTTTGCGATCTAACAGTGTCTCTGCTGCAATTGCAGCGTCAAGGTTCACTTCGATCTGGTTTAGCGCACGAACCATTGCGTGCGCCTCTTCGCGGGCAGATACGTCATCTGCCTCACTGTCCATAAATACACTAATTTGTGCCTCACGAACAGATGCCATGAACCCCTTAAAGGCGAGGTCATTCTTTAGCCGCTTGGCTTCTTCAGCCTTGATGCGGATGTCTGTTTTATTGGCCATTAGTGAAACCCCTTATAGCCATACACGTTTAGGTGCATCAGGTGTAACACCATGTGATACATCAAGAGCCTCGAAAGCATCACGCATAGTATCGCTAGATAGGCGGATGTTTACATGCCAACCGTCTAATGCTTCCATCTCAGGATACTCCATACCATCGTCATCTGTGATGGTAACGCCTGTGGCCTCATGTAAGACCCCTACAACGTCGATGGAGTAGTCTGGTGTGTTACTTACAAACTCACCTTCCTCATCGTAGAAGGCAGACAACACTGAGGGCATAGACGCCTCAGATGCCAGCTTGAGATGAAAGTCAGTCTTTGGTCCTAGTGCTTCGTCTATCATGTTGATGCCTCCGCAATACCAGCGTCTGTGATGTCTTCATCCCACATACGGAACTGTCCGATTGTACCCATGAAGTTGTAACCAAGGTCTAAGTCAGTAGAGGACAGGTCAGGGAGAATCGTAGGGGTTGTGTCGGCTATCAGGAGTGTACCCTCGTGAGCGCCGTTGATGAACGTAGAGCCGTGACGGGCTGCAATGTTGAACGGTACGTTGACGTCAGGGTTGTAAACATTGTCTCCACCACCAGCTTGGTCTAGGCCAGAAGTTGATTGTCTTTGGCTAAAGACAGGTTGTCCTGTTCTCGCCCCTACTGTCTGCATGTTAGTGCTAATGTAGTTGGTTGCATTTAGTTGCCAACGGTACTGTTGAACTTCAAGCCCCACACCAGTATCAACATAAGTCATTCTGCCGTCCATCTGGATAGACATGTTAGTGTTGTCATACGGCAGGTTAGCGGCAGGGACTGTTAGTGTCTCAGCAGCACGAGTTACTGTAGCACCCGCTGTTGGGATGTAGCTTGATGGGGTTGAGCCAGCTTCAGCCTGTGCGCCGTAGACAAGTATGCCCGAAGTACCGTCACCAGAGAATGACTTAAAACCATAACTAGAAGGAGTGTAGGTTCCTGTGTCAGAAGCACCTACGACAAAGTATTTCTCACCATCTCCGCTAATTGAAACTCTGTAAAAAGAACCTACAGGCTCAACAGTAACCGTCTTTAAGTGTGAACCAGCAGAATACAAAGCCGTTTGTGTACCATCAGACAAGTCAATAACAACAGCATAATAGTGGGTGATGAAGTTCGCCCCAGCACAAATCGTAGCAAAGCCGTAACCCGCAGAAGCCACGTAAACAGAGACTGAGTGGTCTGCACTGGGGAGGTTGAGGTCTTGATAGGTGTAGTGAACACCAGAAGAAACGGTAGGAACAACTTTGTTTGCGTTGGAGGTTCCGTCAGGGGACACACCTGCATTTGCTGTATTAGAGTTTTCAGTGGTTAGCCAAGACGCACCCGTAAGGTCATTAGAATAAGTAAGCAAGTTAGTCCGAGCTTTACTCTCGTGGAGGATGCCTTCGTTAATCCAAGCAGAGCCATTGTAGATGTGATGACCAAGACGAGGAAGGTAGACATTAGTATTTGTCGTTGGGACGTAGCTGCTATTAGTGTCAGGGTTGTTTACCATGCCACCGAGGTCACTGCGGAACACATGTGCGCCGTAAATCTCAAGGTCACCTATTTGAGAAACAGGGCTGGAAGGATTGAACTTCCCAATTATAAAGAACAGGCCAGTGTCATGACTTATGACAGTGGCTTCAAATGAAACTAACGTCCAAGTGGAGGTTACAGCTAGATTTGTCTCTAATGAGTTATTAAGTGAACTTGTACGACCATTTATTGCGAACGTAATAGAAGTTATGGTATCACTGCGAACCCATGCGGCAAGAGTTACTTTTTCTCCTGCTTTAACAGTAAATATGGACAAGTTGTAAAGGTTTGAGCCTCCAGTAGAGAAGTTAACTGTGGACGCTGTGTTAGCTACACCGTTCGGGCCTGTTGCGGCGTTATCAACAGCAACAGTTGAGTTTTTAGTCCACGTACTAAAGGTGTTTGACTTTGTAATGTTGTTATGTGGACGCCACTTCAGCAAGCCATCACTATCAACCATAGTTGCATTGGTTGTAGCTGCGTGAGTTATAGCAGAAGCAAAAACAGTACTTTCTTCACCTTTTCTGTAATAGCCGTTCTTAAAGTCAAACACCAATGCAGGCTCAAAGCCTGACACTACATAAGCGATAGTAGATAAACGCAATTGCGCCGTCAGGGACAGGCTCAGACCAATCTGCATAATGACCTCTTTTTAATATAGGGCGGCGATATTTGACGCGGTAGTTCCGGTCGCAAAAACACGCTTAACCGACACTGGCAGAATTGAGCCAGCGGAGACGCCAGTTAGAGTAACCGTTGAGCCAGCGGCAGTGATAACTTTTAAATTTCCCGCGCCGCCTATAAACAAGCCGCGTGTAGGGTCAATGTTAGCAGTGTCGCTGGTGGTAACAGACGCCATGTCATGCGCTGGCTCTGTTTTTCCGATATTAGCCATTGTCGTATCCTTTTAAAGTCCAGAAATATATAACACGAAGCCGCGTTTATGGCAATGAGGCCATGTCGCCGACCATGCGAACCTTATCTTGCTCTGCCTGCACTCTGGCTACGTCAACTTTCGTGCCATATTCGCCGTAAATCTTGGCTGCATCAACTAACAAATCTTGCGCCATTTGATCGCGCTTGAGGTCATCGTCTGCCGCAGCCTTCTGAGCGTCCAGCTGCATTTTCATTTGGTCAGACTGCATTTTGACTTGAGCCTTCATCTGCTCTGCCTGCAAGAACGCTGCGTTTGGATCGGCTGGCTGGCCTTGTGCCTCTTGAGCCTGCTGCTGCATCTGCAACATTTGAGCCTCAATTTCAGGTGTGATCGGCGCAAAGTAGCGGTCAGCATTGCGGATACCTGTAGCCGCAAGTTGATCCGCAAGCGTGTTGCGAATGTTGGTTAAGCTAACCAAACCATTTTGCGGGCCATAAGTCTGATAAACCATAGTCTGCATTTGTAGCGCTTGCGTCAAAGCCATCATCTTTTCTTCTTCACGGCCAGAGCCAAGTCCGACGTTGATAGTCACGTCAAAAGATGAATCCCACACCCGTGGATCAACAGGAACAAACATGCCATTCATGCGCATCATTTGCTCTTCATCTACGTTCTTATTCATCAAACGTAGCATGATGCCAAACAAGTCACGCATACCGTCTGCAAGGTTACGAACCATAACCTCGACTTGGCCAGCAGCAGATTGCACAGTGGCCTGCACAGCCGCTTTGGTCGTGGACTGCATCGCATCTGGGTCAAGGCCCATAGACGCTCTTGATACGCCTGTTTTAGTCTCAACTAGGCTATCAAGGTAAGTTAATGCGCCAAGTGTTTGGCCCGCAGTAAATGGTACTGACAGCTCTTGCACAGCGCCGGGCTGACGCATACGAACAATTGCACCAATTTCATTGTTCAGCACATCATCAATATTAACTGCGCCTTCAACAATGCCCAAGCGTGGGTTGTTTGTCATCGCCACGTTATCAAGGATAGAGCGCAGCACAGACGTTGCCGCGTCCTGATCATCCATAACAATTTCGGCAAGCGAACGGCCATAGAACGTGTGAGGCTCTGGGTCAATTTCAAACTTGGCGAATGGGATTTCGTCGCATGGCTCAAAGTCCAGCAATTCATAAAAAGAGCCGCCACAGGTGATCTTGTGAAGGATAGGTATGCCAGTGCCATCCACGTCAATTCGCATGTAGGCTTCAGTGACCGTGACATTCTTCATTGCCGGGTCTTGCTCGTCATTGTCTGACGTATCCATGTCATAGCCACGGCGCTCAAATACCTCGGTTTCTGTCATTTCAGAGCCGCTTTCCAAGCTATCTAGGTTTAATACATCGTCAGGGTCAAAGCCCATTGCGATCAAATCGCCAGCACGCATTTCCGTGCGGTGGGCCACCAAATAAGCATCTTTAAGATTACGCGCATCGCGGTCTACGAAAAACTCTTCAGGTGGAACGCTCTCAATGCAAAGCTCGCCTTTTTCTTGCTGGCGGCTAAGTTTGACAGTGTGGATAGGCATTTCAACTTCCATGCCCATTTCATCAATCGACACTGACATTTCTGTGCTGTGTTCAATTACTGTCACTTGATCGTCGTCTATCAGATACGTGTATTCATCATCTGAAAGGTCTGAATATGTGTATATCTCAGCCTCTGGATAAGTCATCCAGTAGGCTTTTACGATACCCTGCTTTTTAATTAGGGCATCTTGAAAGGCGTCATTCATCACGCGATACCCGTTTAAGCGGGTAAACTCATGGTGCATAAACTCAGTGGCCTGTTCAGCCATTGCCACGTCTTCTGGACCGTGCGGCACATACTCAACAGGTTTGGCCGTGCTGAGAAATATGCGCATCAGGCTTGGCTTAACGGCACGTACGGTATCACGTACTTTGGTGGCTACAACCTTGCTGCGACCATCCTCATAACCCAAATCAACTTCGCCATCGTAATAGCGCTGGGCTTTAATGCGGTCTTCGCTGATTTCGCTTTCAACGAAATCTACTGCGCTTGAAATTGCGTCTTGGACAATGCCCTCAACCTCGGTGCGTGATTTTGGTTTAAGTTCCATTATTGCTGGTCCTCTTTAAATTGACCGGGAAGTGTGGCGACCCTAGCTGCTACAGTTGGATCGACTCTTGTTGTTGGTGAACCCATTGATATAGCACGCTTTAAGTCTTGTATTTGACTTCTAGCAATTGCGCCAGACAAAGGCTTTGCAAGTATTGTCCCCGCGCCTACAGCCATTAATCCGGGGCTTCCTGTTGCAGGGGCGCCATAACCTAAACCTACGTTTGAAATTAAAGCAAGCGGAGTGTGGACCCCACCCTCACCTAGAGGTGAGAGATTGCCAAAACCCCGCAATACTTTTTCATCAATTGAGCCGGAAGCAATTGCCTGCATGGCCTTTATTTCACTTTCGCTAAAATAACTGAGCTTGCTTGGGCTTTTGAGTACGTTTTCTATCGCCTTAACGTAAGATGACGCGCCTTTAAGTTTGCTTCCGCTCAGTATGTCCTCAAAAATTTCAAGCTTTGCTGTTCTCATGCTTGCAAGTCTTGCAGTTTCAAGGATTGGAGAGCCTACCGCTTTAGCATTAATTAGGTCATCTATATTCTTGACCATTCCTGAAATTCTAGGGTCGAATTGAGACCCGCCTTTTTTATCGCTTCCACTTTTTGCTATTTCACGCAATTGCTGGCGCAAGTTATCCAACCCAATCAAGGACGTGCTTGTATTTTCGGTCCTTTCAAAAATTGCGTCAAGAGCTTTAGCGATGTGGTCATCAGCTTGCGGGTCATATCTCGCTCCGCCGCCGCCAGACACAAGGTCTTCGTCAATCTTGTAATAAAGGTCTTTTAAATCTTTTTGGCTAAAAACATCTCCGGTTTTGTCTGCCGCGGCATATGATACATCTTTTAGTACGCGTTGCGATTTTGCATTTTGGTTCGTAAAGGCATTTGCCAAAGCATTATCTACACCAGCGTTTCCTGTATTTAGCTCTTTGGCAAGCTGTCTTGGTTTGATAAACGTATTATATGGCTTTCCCACAAGAGTATTTGCAGTTCTTGCTGCTATTGTGGGACTTGCGATAGCACCTGCAATACGTGCAATTGATTCTAATCCAGAACCTTCAGCGGCTTGACCTGCGGCTTCACTGCCTGCGCCAGCTATTACAGCCGTAGACATTGCTTCCTTTGATAAACCAGCTTTGTCTAGCGCGGTGCCTACAGCAGCACGTTTACTGCCAATATTTGCACCTAGTTTTGCCGCCTTGCCCGCCGCGCCGAGAGCGCCGCCGCCAGCAGCAAACTCACTTATAGTTCCTGCAAACTTTGCAGCCCTGTTTTCACCACGATAATCGAGTGCGCCTTCGGCTCCCAATTTATCTAGGCCCGACCTAATTCCTCCGCCCACAACAGTTGGACCAAATGGATTTATCTTTTCACCCGCGTCAAATCCTGCCGCCTCTAAGCCCATCTGCCCCAAGCGCCCGACACCTTCTATTGCTAACTCAGGTAAATCTAGTATCCCGACAACGCCACGGCCAAGTCCAGAACCTACAGCGCGTGAAACGTCTTCTACTGCCCCCACGCTCTCTTCCTTTTGAGGTGCTAAAAGACCCATTTGAGAGGCAATTTCATCAACCGTTGATTGTTGATCCTCTGGAGACAACGACAAAAAGCTATTATCAACTTCTACGCGCTTACCTTCAATTTCAAGAATTGCCATTAATTCTTACCCTCGTCTATTATAGTAAAAGAGACTCCTGTTTTTGTTTTAGATGTAGAGGCAGTATTGGGATACGGCTGCGGAACAACATCTCTTGTTTCATTAAATATTTTTAGCCCAGCCTCCGGGCCATGTATGGTCTGAAGTAAAAATAACTCGTACTCGTCAACTTGCTTGCGGAATTGGTCTGGCTTTGAGCCGGTATCAATTGCGCCTGATTTGTCTTTCAAAAGCTTGATGTCTTTATCCGACACGTTTCCAAGCGCTCCGCCAGTAGGGCTGGCTTCCCTCATAGCGTTTAAGTTTTCTGAACTTGCAATCGCGCCTAAAGCGTCAACTTCTCTTTTAAGCTCTCTAGCATCGGTTTCTGGAAGACTGCTAAGCAATGATCCGTAGCCCACGCTGTATGGGCCGATTAGCTCACGAACTCTTTTTGCAGTCTGCAAGACGTTTTGGCCCATAATAGAACCTCCGCCCTGCTGTTTGTCAGATTTTATTTGTTGTTCAGCTATTTCTTGCTCAGCAGGACCGCCGGGTATGACACTTGCTTCGCCCGTTCTCTTATCAAGGCGATAACCCGCAGGCAAACCAGCTTTCGAACCGTAAATAAAGTTGCCCTGCCCTACGTCTCCCGTATTAATCGTAGTCCCACTTTTAATTGTAGAAAGAAATTGCTTTGCCGCCTCTGGGCCTTTTTCAGCAAGGATACGCTGGTACTTGTCGTAGTTCTTCATAGCAGATGTGCTAGTGTCTTTAGGAGCCTTTCTGCTTTCCAAATAAGCCTGCATAGCAGCTTTAGGTCCAGCAACTTCGGCAATGCGAACAAATTCCTCGCCGTTCGGCAAACCAGCGAGATACTCCATAGATTTATTCCGCGCGTTTTTCTCAGTCCGCTGTGCTGCAATGCCAGCAGTGGCTTTTTGCAAGGCTGGGCTGCTGCCCATAGCCGCTAAAAGCGGTGCCATTCTGGCCGCCGTGTCCTTAAATGTGTCACGCTGGAAGAAGCGCTGTCCGGCTTCGCCTTCCGCGCCTTCTACCATTTTTTGTATGCCGAGAGAGCCGAGTAGACCCTTTGGTTTTTCTTCAGGTATCATCTTGCTCTCCGTATCATTTGTCTCTTCAGGTACTGCAAGCAAACCTTTTGGTTGTTTGCCGAGAACCCGCATGGTGTCCGATGCGATAATTGGTGGTGAGTTTGGATCAAACTTACCAGCAATGTTTGCTAACTTTGCGCCGTAATTTGGGTCGGTTGCATAACCAGACTTTGCCATTGCAGAAATTTGATTCTCTAGCCCTCTAGCTGATAGCACACCCTCATACCGGGGGTTTGATTTAAGAAAGCTGGCATAGTCTTGAAAAGACTGGTCAGGGCTTTCGTAACCTCTGAATGAAGCTGGCCGATTAACCATTTGACCATCTTCAAACTCTGAAGTTTGCAAGGTCTGACCGTTTTTGCGCCCGTGGGATTTTATTCCAAAAAAGTTCATATTTGGAGCGCTTTTACCATAACCAGTTTCAAGCGCCGCTTGAGCAAGAACCAAACGGGGGTCAAGACCCGTTTGATTACTTACCTTTTCCGCATATGGAAGATATTGGGAATAAAACTCCTGCGGTGTCATTAAGCTGCCTCCAGCTCGCTATTCAGGCCAACGTAGTCAACCCGTAGATAACCATCCTCGCCCGCTTTAACCAAGTGCGGATGCGTCTCGCGAAGCTCTTGCGCCATTACACCGATGGTTGGCTGTGCTGGATCGGCAATGCGCTTGCCCTCATCATTCCAGCTCCAAGTGTAAAGGTTAATGCCTTTGTGCGTGCCAATTGGCTTAATGTCAGTCTTCAAGCGGGTGTCCGACGAGCCTGCCATACCAGCAGCCAATCCAAGATAATCAAATAAACCCGGCTGCTTGGTTGTGGTTGTTGACTGAGGAACAGGCGTTACGCCAAGTGCTGCCAACGGTGCTGACAATGCTTGACCCGGTGCGCCCGTATAACCAGCGTATTGGCCGCGAGCTGCATCAATAAGTGCTTGCTGCAAGCCCTGCTGCAATAGACCCTGTTGCGCTTGGTTTTGCTGAAGGGTTTGACCAACGCCAAACGCCTGCTGACCGAGTTGGCCAAGCTGTGCGCCAGCACCCATACGCATACCCTGCGCAGCCATTTGATTGGCGACGTTTTGCTGCTGAGCTGACATTAGGTTGCCCGCGTTGTATTGAGACGCTGCATTTCGCGCAGCCATGTTTGACAAGCCCATTTGATTTGCTGCACCTGCGCCAAACTGAGCCGCAGCGTTTTGCGCAGCCATGTTTGTTGCTGCTGCTTGATTTGCTGCGGAAGAGCCAAATTGAGACGCGGCGTTAAGAGCTGCTTGGTTTGACAGGTTTGACTGCTGCCCGAAACCAGCAGTGGTTGTGCCAGCGGCAAGGTTCGCCTGCTGGTTGGCCAGTGCAGCCTGTTGCGCTGTGCCAATGTCAGCTTGAGCCATCTGCTGTGCCTGCGTAAAGCCAGCTTGGCGCAAGCCCGATACAGCTTGTGCTGCTTTGTCTGCGTAACCCTTGCGCGTCTCAGCTTCGGCAATGCCCTGACGTGATCCGCCAAATGCGTTTGCTGCTGTTGCTTGCGCGCCCATTTGGTTCAGCTCTTTTTCCTGCGCACCCTTCAAGTCAGACAGAGTTTGCTGCACTACCTGATCTTCGTATGGGTTTGTGTATGCACTCAGGTTTGACCCCGCAAGCTGACCAGCCTGCACGTTTTGAGCCTGAACAGTTGGAGACGCGCCAATTGTTGAAGCCCCGTAACCCTGCGATGTCATTGCGCTTGGATTGTATCCAGTCGCTTGCGCCGTGCTTGCCTGATAACCAGTCGGAAGAATTGCACCCGGCTGAAAACCCATACCAGCTTGTGCGCCTTGCATAGACTGCTGCAGCGCACCAGCGGATGCTTGGTTGACGTTGAAGTTGCCCTGCGGTGCTAATGGAGCGTATTGGCCTTGCGTTGGTGCAGGTATGGCCTGCTGACCTCCAGCGCCACCCTTACCTGATGTTGGAGCGCCTCCGGCGTTAATCTGGGTGGCATTGTCTTCTGGGGAGTATGAATCTGGAACAATTGACGTACCATTGGCAACCATCCTTCTCGTCCCGCTCAGTGAACCTGCCATCTTATGCGTCCTTCTTAATTAGGCCGACTGCAAAAAACTGTGCAGTGCGGAGTGCGAATGTAATTGCGCCACGAACGTCACGTTTTTTGCCGCTTGCAAACGCAATGTATCGACGGAACTCTTGGTAATGCTCGCGAGCTTTACCCTGTTCAATTTTCTTTTTGCCAAGGTGACGGTATCCGCGCCGGACAGCTTCGCCCCACCACTTGCCGTGCAGAGCGTTCATGCACCAAACAACAGCTTCACGCTTCATGTTTGGCGTAAACGCACCGCTTTCAACCGCGTGGGTAGCCACTACGCAGCCGCTACCACCGCCGCCGCCGCTGTCATTGTTGTCATCATCATCGTTCGATCCAGTGACAGCATTGCCAACGTCAGAAATTATGCCACCGCCCTCGAATGTATCACCAGATTTCCCAGCGCCGCCACCGTCGAACATATCACCGATGGAAATAAACCCGCCATCCGAAGCTGAGGGAGTTGTGCTTCCTGTTGGCGCTGGCCCACTGCCGTAATCTGTATTGTAATCCTCTGGGTTAAAAACATAACCACCAGTAGATGTGTTGCCACTAATGGGGTTTGTAATCGTCATGCCGGGATCATAAACGGACACGTTGCCTGTAGCTTCAGTCGGGCCGCCCGTCATCAAAGAGCCGCCATATGAACCTGTATCTGACGGCGAGTCAAAGGACGCAGAGCTGCCACCGCTTGCAGAAGCACCCCCGCCAATGCCTGTGGTATTCATCACTGTATCTTCATTGTTGTAGAAAACAGAGCTTGGGCCTTTGTATGCTGCGTTCGCAATTGCCAATTCATTTGCGCGATTGGCGTCAGCCTCACGACGGCCACTCTCAGCAGCGGTCATGTAGTTCTCGTAATTGACTGGCGCTGAAACGCGGCTACCAGCTTGACCAGTGAACGGGTCAATAAAGAAGCTGTCGATGTAATCTTTTTGACCGGGGCGCTGCCTGCCTAGCTCAGCAAGTGATTGCTCAAACATTGGCGCGGATGAGTATCCCTGAACGCCGCCCGCGTATGTCGTCGGCGCACCCATGCCACCCATGATGTCCTGCTGGCTCGTTGGAGCTGCCATGCCAAATGCGCTTGATGCGTCTGCCGTGTTTTGAAACGCAGCTTGCTGCATTGGAGTAAACGCTGCAACGTCTGGGCCGTAGTATGGCGTGTAGCCAATCTGGGAAATACCCTCGGCCTTGTTTAAGTTGCGCTGCGCAGCACGCTCAATGTATTCTGGGATCGTAACTTCGCTTGTTGATCCGCCGCCTTTTCCGCCTGACATTATTCAAAATCCTTAACATATGACATGTGCAACGGCTTCCAACCGTGTACTGCCAGTGGTTTCTTCCAGCCAAGACGTCCTGTCATCGTCAAGGCAGAGCAGCCCTGCGCTTTGGCCCATTCTATTACGTCGATGTGCATGTCCATAATCTGCTCCAGCTCACCGCCGCCCAAAAATACATTTAACACCTTCTTTTTCGGGTATATCACAATCTCGGTCACGATACACCCCTTTGGCGTTGGCCATAGCTGCATAGTACCAGAATATACGCCACGAACAACGTCTTCAAAGTCGTGAGTGCCGCCGGAATACTCCAAAGCAGCCTCAATCCAATCTTTACAGCGCTTTAACTCGTTATCCATGCAGCCTCGTTATTGATAAAGTTGAAGCTGGCAAAGCAGGGCGAGGTGTCGCCGCAGCCGTGTAGTTTAAGAACCCGTTTGTGCTATCAACCATCCAGTTGACCTCAAGGTAGTCCCCCGCAGACAAAGTAAACACCTGCGTTCTTGACGTAACTAGCGTTGCATTGTTTTGATGGAGAGCTGCTGCCATTGCGCTGTCGTCCACGTTAATACCGTTAATGCTCGGCCAGAAGTAAAAGTGAACCGTGCTGCCAGAACTAGATGAAACCTGCGCTGAGAATGACAGCACGTACTGCCCACCCTCCTCAAAAACAATGCGAGACGCTGGTGTACCC
>Ga0206128_1001124_pt1 | contig 28195 bp, 17 predicted proteins | sample Helgoland_Spring_7_FD_148601 | JGI IMG/M metagenome (GOLD analysis project Ga0206128, IMG submission 148601) | Pelagic subsurface seawater microbial communities from Kabeltonne, Helgoland, North Sea - Helgoland_Spring_Bloom_20160426_1 | ecosystem: Environmental > Aquatic > Marine > Epipelagic ... | reverse complement strand
GTTTTTTCATAGTTCAAATGGTGTACAACTGGTTATATGGAGAATAAACCTCCTGTTTATACACCTCTATTTCCCGATAATAGGAACTTTTGTTCTCGTTTATCATTTTTCATTTTCTAAAGTCTGCATTCTTTTTTTAAGTTGCGCTCATTCAGCGCAAACGTAAAGGGTATTAAAAACACGATGTAAATCAAAATCTCTCTTTTTCACATACCATGTGCTTAAAGTCTAACTCCAACCGCTATTTTCAATTGTTTTGACACACGCTATAAGTGCCTTATCATAAGAAAACTGAATCACAATAATGGATTCATTCCTCAAAATATCCGGTCTTAATAGTATGTTTTTCATTCAATTTTGTACTCATGATGAACCCTTTTCATTTTTGTAAGCGAGTCACAGCTTCGCTAATGAAAGTCCCATTTATAAAATAAAGAACCACTGCAAAGAGGTGTAATTAACAGTCCCCCTTTATTTATCTTTTAATCAAATGGTTTTATGAAGATTCAGATTTGGGAACCAAAATCATTATAAACTTAAAAAATAGTTTGTAAAACCCAAAAAAATCATCAAAATTTAACATAAATAATTGATAATGTTTAACTTATAATTTAAATAGTAAAACAAAATTGAATTAAAACACAAATCGTGCGGTGGTTTTCATTTTAAAATCCGTAGATAATTTTGTTCATAATTAAAATAATTTACAGGCTTCAAACGCCTAAATAGTTTTATATTTAGAGTTCTATTTTTTATTTCATAACACACCTATGTATTTAATCTTTGATACCGAAACAACTGGTTTGCCCAAGCGTTGGAAAGCGCCCATTACCGATGTTGATAATTGGCCTCGTTGTATTCAAATTGCCTGGCAATTGCACGACGATATGGGGCGTTGTGTCGAGCATCAAGATTATCTAATTCGTCCGGACGGCTTTAATATACCGTATGATGCCGAAAAAATCCACGGGATCTCCACTGAGTTGGCTGCCGAGCAAGGATTGCCATTGCATGAGGTGTTAGAATCGTTTAATACCGCCCTTTCAAAAACCACCTTTGTGGTTGGGCAAAATGTGGGCTTCGATTTAAATATTATGGGCTGTGAGTTTCACCGTTTGCAAGTTCAATCGCCCTTAAATCAACTCCCCGTTTTAGATACCTGTACCGAAAAAACAGCGTCCATGTGTCAAATTCCAGGGGGACGTGGCGGGAAATTTAAGCTGCCCACTCTAACGGAATTACACCAGTTTTTATTTCATAAACCCTTTGGTGAGGCGCACAATGCCACCGCCGATGTGGAAGCCACTACCCGTTGTTTTTTGGAATTAATCCGTCGTCAGGAATTCACCATTGACCAGCTTCAAGCGTCTAATGACTATTACCAACAATTTCAGTCTGAACATCCAGCGGAAATCACCCCGATAGGTTTAAAACATATCAATCTTAAAAAAGAATCGGCCAAAATAGCGGCGCGCATTCAACAAGAAAAAGAAGCGGTCACACCGCAGCAAATTACCACAGAAGTTCCAGACATCCTGAACGATGCGCAAGTGGTGCATTTGCATAACCATTCGCAGTTTTCGGTACTACAATCGACCATAAGTATTAAAAATTTAGTAGCGGCTGCCTCCGATAATGAGATGCCAGCCGTAGCGATTACCGATCATGGAAATATGATGGGTGCCTTTCATTTCGTCAAAGAAATAGGCAATTATAATAGAGAGGTTCGTCAAAAAAATAAAGAAGCCGAAGCCGCCAATGAACCTGCGGATGCTCAGGAAATTAAAGGGATCGTCGGTTGTGAATTTTTCGTCTGTGAAGACCATACCAACAAGTCCCAGAAAGACAATGGCTATCAAGTCGTTTTTTTAGCAAAAACCAAAAAAGGCTATCACAATTTAGTAAAAATGTCGTCCAAGGCTTACACCGATGGCTTTTATTATTTACCACGAATAGACCGCACCATCGTCGAAACCTATAAAGAGGATTTAATCGTTCTGACAGGGAATTTATACGGCGAAGTGCCTTCCAAAATATTAAACGTTGGCGAGCGCCAAGCCGAAGACGCCCTTTTGTGGTGGAAATCCATATTTGGCGCCGATTTGTATGTGGAGCTGATGCGTCACAATCAAGAAGATGAAGATCGGGTGAATCCGGTGTTGATCAATCTTGCTCAAAAGCATCAAGTGAAATTAGTCGCGACCAACAACACCTATTATATCGATCAGGAAGATGCCAATGCGCATGATATTTTACTCTGTGTAAAAGATGGCGAAAAGCAAGCCACACCCATTGGACGGGGGCGTGGGTATCGCTACGGACTTCCCAATCAAGAGTATTATTTTAAGTCCTCTGATGAAATGAAATCGCTTTTTAAAGATGTTCCAGAAGCGATTGTAAACATTCAAGAGGTGGTCGATAAAATCGAACCCTTTGAACTAGCACGAGACGTTTTGCTTCCTAAGTTTGACATTCCTCAAGAATTTGTAGCACCCTCGGATGCGATTGATGGCGGTAATTTAGGTGAAAATGCGTACTTGAGACATTTGACCTATATCGGAGCCGAAAAACGCTATGAAACCCTAAACGATGAAATTAAGGAACGCCTCGATTTCGAATTAAAAACCATTCAAAATACAGGGTATCCTGGGTATTTTTTGATTGTAGAAGATTTCATTCGTGTGGCCAGATCCATGGATGTGTCGGTGGGTCCTGGTCGGGGGTCAGCCGCCGGTTCGGTGGTTGCCTATTGTCTGTGGATTACCAATATTGATCCCATTAAATACGATTTACTTTTTGAGCGTTTCTTAAATCCAGATCGTGTGAGTATGCCCGATATTGATATCGATTTTGATGATGAAGGTCGTGGTCGTGTCATGGATTATGTGATTCAAAAATATGGAGCCAATCAAGTGGCGCAGATTATTACGTATGGAACCATGGCGGCCAAATCGTCGATTCGAGATACGGCCAGAGTGTTGGATTTACCCTTAGGAGATGCCGATCGGATTGCGAAGTTGATTCCGAACATGGCCAAGCTGAATAAAATTTTTAACACCTCCGAAAAAGAGCTCAAAGCGAAATTCAGATCCGAAGATATGGAGCTGATTAATCAACTGCTCAATTTATCGGAAGGCGATGATTTAGAAGCGGAAACCATCAACCAAGCACAAGTTTTAGAAGGTTCCCTTAGAAATACCGGAATTCATGCCTGTGGGGTCATTATCACCCCGGGAGATATTACCAATTATGTGCCCATTGCTACCGCCAAAGATTCAGATCTTTATGTGACGCAGTTTGATAACTCGGTAGTAGAAGATGCGGGGCTGCTAAAAATGGATTTCTTAGGGTTGAAAACCTTAACATTGATCAAAGATACGGTCAAAATTGTCAAAGCCAAGCACGATGTTTTGCTGGATCCCGATACGTTTCCGTTGGATGATGAATTGACGTATGAGTTGTTCCAAAGAGGGGAGACGGTTGGCGTTTTTCAATATGAATCGCCGGGAATGCAGAAACACATGCGGGATTTAAAACCCACTGTTTTTGCCGATTTAATTGCCATGAATGCCTTGTACCGTCCAGGGCCAATTGAGTACATCCCGAGTTTTATTCGTCGAAAACAAGGCGATGAAGAAATTAGTTATGACCTTCCAGAAATGGAAGAATATCTCAAAGAAACCTATGGGATTACGGTCTATCAAGAGCAAGTGATGTTGCTGTCTCAAAAACTGGCAGACTTTACCAAAGGTGAGGCTGATGTTTTGAGAAAAGCGATGGGTAAAAAGCAAATTTCGGTCCTCGATAAAATGAAACCGAAGTTTATAAATCAAGCGGCCGCCAAAGGCATGCCGGCTGATAAGTTGGAGAAAATTTGGACGGATTGGGAAAAATTCGCCAGTTATGCCTTTAATAAATCACATTCTACTTGTTATGCTTGGATTGCCTATCAAACGGCGTATTTAAAAGCACATTATCCTGCCGAATATATGGCAGCGGTATTGTCCAATAATATGAATGATATCAAGCAGGTTACTTTCTTTATGGAGGAATGTAAACGTATGAAATTAAATGTATTAGGCCCCGATGTGAATGAGAGTTATTATAAATTTTCGGTCAACCAAAACAATGCCGTCCGCTTTGGAATGGGCGCGATCAAAGGCGTGGGGCATGGAGCTGTAAAAACCATTGTTGAGGAACGAAAAAATGAAGGGGATTATAAGTCTATTTTTGATTTAGCAAAACGAATCGATCTTCGAGCTGCCAATAAAAAAGCATTTGAAAACTTGGCTAATGCGGGCGGGTTCGATTGTTTTCCAAATACCCACCGTGCCCAGTATTTTCAGGATGAAGGGGATGGGGTTACCTTTTTGGAAAAAACCATTAAATATGCCAATCGGTTTCAAGAAAATAAAAATTCTTCGCAAGTCAGTTTGTTTGGAGAATCGAGTGATGTACAGATTGATGAGCCCGAAATTCCGCCTTGTGAAACCTGGGGCACCATGGAAAAATTAGCCCGTGAAAAAGAAGTGGTGGGGATCTATATTTCTGGCCATCCCTTAGATGATTTTAAACTCGAAATGCAGAATTTCTGTAATGGCGATATTTCAGTTTTTAGAGATATGCCCACCTTTATAAATAAAGAAATTTCCTTTGGTGGTGTCGTCACAGATGTACAACATCGCGTGAGTAAACAAGGAAAAGGCTGGGGCACGTTTTCCATCGAAGATTATATGAACACCCACGAATTTCGGATTTTTGGCGAAGAGTATTTGAAGTTTAAACACTTTTTGATGCCGAATAATTTTGTCTTTGTGCGGGCCTTAATTCGGGAAGGATGGACCAATAGAGATACCGGTGCTAAAGGCGATCCACGATTGCAATTTAATAGTTTTCAGCTGCTTCATGATATCATGGAATCCTATGCAAAAAAACTATCTATTCAATTAAATATTAAAGAAATCACCGAAGAAAAAGTGCAAAGCATCAAAGAGCTTTTGCAAATGCATTCGGGAAATCACAACTTAAAATTTGTCATTTATGACGATGATGAGGAGTTAAAATTAGAAATGAGTAGTCGCTTGCAAAAAATAAAAATCTCACAAGAACTCTTAGAAGAGCTCAAAGAACAAGAGGTGTTTTATAAATTAAATTAAGGACGTATAATTTTCAACAATCTGATTATAAACAAAACAAATCACAAGGGGTATTGATTTGGACAAATTTTTAATTAATTTTGTAGCTCAATAAATAATAAATAGCATTTAAAAAATAAAGAGTATGGCATTAGAAATCACAGACGCAAATTTTGAAGAAACCGTCTTAAAAAGTACAAAACCAGTTTTAGTTGATTTTTGGGCAGCATGGTGCGGTCCGTGTCGAATGGTAGGACCTATCATCGAAGAAATCAGTACCGAATACGGCGATAAAGCGGTAGTAGGAAAAGTAGATGTCGATGCAAATCAAGAATTTGCGGCTAAATATGGCGTGCGAAATATTCCAACCGTATTGGTGTTTCAAAACGGTGAAGTTGTAGGACGTCAAGTAGGCGTCTCTCCCAAAAATGTATACACAGAAGCGATTGACGCATTGTTGTAAACACATCTTTTAAAAAAGAAGTTTAAAAAGGTTTGTCTTATTGACAAACCTTTTTTAGTTTAGGACCTATGGATATTCAAAAGGAATTACAGCAGGCCTCCGGGTTTTTAAACTTTGATTTATTAGCCAAATCCATTGTAGAGGGTTTTATTTCAGGCATGCATAAAAGTCCTTTTCATGGGTTTTCTGCCGAATTTGCCGAACATAAAATCTATAATAATGGCGAAAGTACCCGCCATATCGATTGGAAGTTGTTTGCCAAAACAGACAAATTGTACACCAAACGCTATGATGAAGAAACCAATTTACGGTGTCATCTGATTATCGATAATAGCAGCTCGATGCACTATCCAAAATGCGATCGGCCTTCTATTGGTCATTTAAATAAAATTAGTTTTTCGGCCTTAGCCGCCGCAGCTATGATGCAGCTTTTAAAAAAACAACGCGATGCCGTCGGTTTAAGCGTCTATTCGGATGCCATCGACTCCTATGCCCCAGAAAAGGGGAGTGAGCGCCACCATCAAATGCTTATGAACCGTTTAAACACGGTTGTGAGCCGTCCTCAAAAAGAAGTGGGAACCCAAACGTTTGAAGTCTTACATCAAATCGCAGAAAAAATGCACCGTCGTTCGTTGATTTTTTTGTTTACAGACATGCTTCAGCCCGACCAAGACGCCCAAAAACTATTTGAAGCATTGCGCCATTTGAAACATAATAAGCACGAATTGGTTTTATTTCATGTGTATGACAAGGCCACAGAATATAATTTTAAGTTTGATAACACTCCAAAACGCTTTGTGGATGTCGAGTCTGGAGGGTCTGTTGATTTATATCCAGAAGCATTGCAAGCCAATTATGAAGCTGCTATAGCGTCCTATTTCAGCGATTTACGTTTGAAGTGTGGGCAATATAAAATCAATTATGTTGGCGTCGATATTCAAGAAGGTTTTGATAAAATTTTGACGACCTATTTGGTGGAGCGACAGAAATTTATTTAATTTTTTATTAATGTTGAAAATAAAGCGAAAAATAGTTGTGTAATGAAAAATGCAGTGTATATTTGCAACCGCAATAACGCAACGGTTTGGTAGTTCAGTTGGTTAGAATACCTGCCTGTCACGCAGGGGGTCGCGGGTTCGAGTCCCGTCCAGACCGCTTAGTATTTTTAAGTAAATACAATAGTAAAAAAGATGTTGTGTTGTGATAATCATATGATTATCCGTGGTTTGTGACAAAACCAGTGAGAAGCTTTCCTTAAAAGGAGGGCTTTTTTTATACCCAAACATCAAAGGGAACTAGTTCTTCATAGGAGTCTAGACGTCCAACTCCAAAAAGGCACCCAATTAGGGGGCAACTTTTCCAAATTAACCTAACCAACGTTACTTTTTATTCACCATTTTAAACTTTTGTCAAAAAGGTAAGTCCAAACATAACTAAAAGTTTTTATCGTATATTGAATAAATTTTAACAGCAAAGGTTCAACAAACAAAAGAAATGGCATCATTAAATTCTTCAACGTCAATTTTAGGGGTCAGAAAAGCCAAGCACTTACTTAGACGGAGTTGTTTCCAATATTCTAAAGCCGTGTTAGATCAGTTCGCAATGCTTACTCCCGAGCAAGCATTGGCTCAACTCACTGTAGAACCGACTGTTTTCTGGGAAGATCCTTATGACATGAAAGTGAGTTCTCAATCCGGCGTATCCGATGACTTTTGGATTCATACCCCTAACACAGTACCCTCAGATTTTCCTTTTGGACAGTTTCGAAAACGAGGAATAGTTTCTGGATGGTGGTGGTACAACGCCTATAAACAAAACAACCTTAAGCATAAACTCATCTTTTTTTTACATACGACTTTTACGTTGTCAAAGGATAATGGCGTCGGGAAGTCTTCCTATTTTTATGACTATTTAAAGTTGCTAGAGTTTTATGCTTTTGGAAACATTAAAACACTCGCCAAAAAAATTACCTATGACAATGGAATGCTAAATTATTTAGATAATACCACTAATAATAAAAACAATCCAAATGAGAATTATGCCCGCGAATTTCTTGAGCTTTTTACAATTCTTAAAGGGCCTCAAATAGGCGATGGGGATTACACGAATTACAACGAAACGGATATTCAAACAACCGCTAAAGTTTTTTCTGGAATTAAAATGAAACCTAACAGAGACGTCATCGACCCCGATACGGGAATTCCAATGGGGTATGCCTTAGTTTCTAAGCATAATACGGATTCTAAAACGTTTAGTAATGCGTTTAACAATCAAACAATTGCAGGACAGTCCAATGAGGCTGGCATCAAACAGGAGTTAGACGATTATGTAGAAATGGTGTTTGCGCAAGAGGCAACGGCGAAGGCATATGTTAGAAAAATTTACAGGTATTTTGTAAAAAGTGAATGGAATCAAGAGGTTGAAGATGATATCATTAGTCCGCTTTCAACTCAGTTGATTGCATCTGATTATAACTTGTTAGAAGTCCTTACAACGCTTCTAAAATCAGAACATTTCTTTGATGAAGACGATTCAGATAGTTCAAATGAAATTATAGGAAGTATTGTTAAAAACCCGATTCAACTTTTAAGTGAAGCGTTGAGTTTATTACAAATCGATTTACCAAACCCAGCCGCAAGCAGTGCAAATCCGCCACTGACTTGGACCACCGACCACGAACATTTTTATAAATTTTATTTTAATTTTTGCTATTTCGGATATTTCGCTGGTGCTGGAATGAATCCATTTTCGCCTGAAACAGTCGCAGGATATCCGGGGGATTATCAAACTCCCGACCTAGATCGTAGTTGGTTTTCGTCCAACACCATTATTTCAAGGTATAAACTTATAGAATGTTTTATCTCTGGAAAAAATAAAATTAGCAACCCAAACACCAGCATTCGGGTGTTGTTTAACAGTGTCGATTATGTTCATAATTCTGGGAACTTTTCCTTAGCGAGTGATGCTCAGACTTTAGTTACCGAGATTTCAGAATTGCTCTATTGCGAATCCATAGATCAAAGCAGAATCGACTATTTTATGACGGTCCTGAATGAATTGGATCCCTCATATTGGAACTCAGCTTGGATTAGCTACCTCCAAACAGGGGATGATGTACAAGTCAAAATACGCCTCGATGCCCTATTTTCTAAAATGATTAATGCTCCAGAATTTCAATTGATGTAACTCGCAGACGAATGAAAAGAAGACAATTTATAAAACTATCATCAACGGCTTCCGCGATTGGACTTATGCCCTTTCAAGTGAATGCCTCTTTAAAATTAATGAATTCATTTTTTAATTGTGATGTCTCTAATAGGAAATTAGTTTTGATCGAACTCTCCGGCGGAAATGATGGACTTAACACGGTGATCCCTATCAGTGCTTTTACCGATTATCAAACCTTACGTCCAAACATTCATATTCCTTCATCTTTATACCTTCCTCTCAATCAGATTGACTCTAGTTTAGCAGGTACAAATCAAGATATTGCGTTACATCCTGCTCTTTCAGGGTTAAAAGATTTATATGCAGCAGATCAACTCAGAATTATTCAATCGGTAGGCTACCCATCTCAAAATAAAAGTCATTTTGCGTCTCAAGATGTTTATGCCACTGGCAACGATGGTAGTAATTGGAATAATGGAAACGATAGTGGTTGGATTGGTCGTTTTATGGAGCAAACCTATGCTGACTTAATACCAGCAAACTATCCACTAGGAATTCAAATTGGATCACAAAACACTAACCTTGGGTTTCATGGCATTGTCGAGCACGGACTGGCCTTAAATATCAATGGTCAAGATTCGGAAAATTTCTACTCTGTTTTGAGTGGTTTGGCAGGAAATCCCCCAGAAAATATTCCAAATTCACACTATGGAACAGAACTTCAGAATATAATAAACGTTGATGCACTTTCAAATCAATACTCACAAATTATTTCTAATTCATTTAGTGCGGGATCTAACAGTGTGGCTACAACGTACCCAGATTCTGATCTTGCAGATCAACTAAAAACAGTCGCAAGATTGATGCGCGGCGGCATTCAGTCTAAAGTATTTATGGTTAAAATTGGAGGGTTTGATACGCATAATGATCAAAACCAAGCTTCAGGTGATGTGCAAGGAAAACACTATGAGTTAATGTCAGAATTATCGGGAGCCATTGAAGCATTTATGTCAGATTTGAATTCCGATAGTTTAGCGGATGATGTTTTGGGAATTACCTTCTCAGAATTTGGAAGAAAAGCCCAAGAAAATGGAAGTTTAGGAACGGATCATGGGGAAGTTGCGCCTGTTTTTGCTTTTGGAAAACCGGTTAAAAGTGGAGTTTCAGGAGTGAATGTTGATTTGAGTGAAGCGGTTTCAACTAATAATTTTCAAATACAATCGGTTCAACATGACTATAGGCAAACTTTTGCAACCATTATGCAAGATTTTCTAGGCTCTAACGATGCCATGGTAGACGCCACTTTTGTAGGAAATATGAACAGTGAAAGCTTTACAGATTCAAAAATCCCAGAGCTGATTAAATCAGAATTTTTGGTCCCTGAAAGTTGCTACGATGGCAGTTTAAATGTTCCGAACGAAACACTGGCTGAATGGTCTGTATACCCAAATCCGTTTAAAATAGATTTCTTTGTGAAGTCCGAAAATCAACATTTAGAGACCTCGTATGAATTAAGAAATTACCTCGGACAACGCGTCTTTAGTGGGACTCTTGAGTTTATAAACGGAAACGCAAAAGTGCAAACTCAAAATTTACAAAATGGACTCTATGTTTTAACGTTAAAAAACGCGATAGAATCTTCTGTTCATAAACTAATTAAGTATTGATTTTAAGGTTTTAAAAACAACAAAGGCGACCCAATGGGTCGCCTTTGTTGTTTAAGTTTAAACACGAAGTTTAGCCTTTATTTAGTCTTTCGTGAAATCAAATGATTGACCATCTGCGTCTAGTTTAAATCCATTTTTTTCGTCATTAAATTGAAGCTTAAGTCTAGCCTCTTCCATTACAAATTCACCACCACCTTCACTCTCTAAAGGTAATGAAGGTTGACCCTCAAGTTGTAATTCAAGGACGCCATTGTTTTCAGCAACAGTAACTTTCATTGGAAACACAGGGGAACTGTAGTTGCCTACATATCCAGTCAATATCTCTACACTACCGGTTCCGTCAGTGGCTTTCCATTTGTTATTTTTAGAATTTGAATCAGGTAAAACATAATCAGGATCAATAACCACTTTTGCTAATTCTTCCGTCGAATCATGCTTAAAGGTCCATGAGGTATTTCGCTTCCAGATTTCAACCGGCAGTGTTTGTCTTGTCACCTCACCACTTTTTGTTTTGAATTCAATGACTACTGGCATTGGCATTTTTTCTAAGTTTTCAATAGTAATAAGAGCCCCTTGTGTTGGGTCGTTTTTAACATATTTAACTTCGGTAATGGCTTGGTCAAGTTTCCAGCTGTTTACAAACCAGCCTCTCCAAAACCATCTTAAGTCTTCACCAGCTACATTTTCAATGGTTCTGTAGAAATCATCTGGAGTCGGGTGTTTGTACGCCCAACGGTTAATGTAGGCCGTAAAAGCTTCATCAAAACGTTCTGGGCCTAAAATATGTTCGCGTAATAGTGATAAACCAGCTCCTGGCTTATAGTACGCTAAAATCCCTAAGTTTCGTTCTTTTAAGTTGTCTGGAGACGTGTACACGGGCTCTAGATTTTCATTAACGAGTACACTCGAAAAACGGTGCATATTTCTTTCTGGATCTTTATATTCTCCGTCATTAAAAGCTGCGCTACTTAATGAGTTGATAAACGTATTGAAACCTTCATCCATCCAAGCGTGTAAACGTTCGTTAGAACCAACAATCATTGGAAACCAAATGTGTCCAAATTCGTGATCGGTAACACCCCATAAAGCAGCAGATTTAGAATCATAATTACAAAATACAATTCCTGGGTATTCCATCCCACCTTCATTTCCAGCAACATTAATGGCTGCAGGATACGGGTATTCAAGCCATTTTTCGGAGTAATGTTCAATAGAGGCTTTGGTGTATTCTGTGGAGCGTGTCCATGCATCTTGTCCCACGCTTTCTACAGGGTATGCAGACATGGCTAAGGTTGGTTTTCCGCTTGGTAAGTTGATACGTGCTGCATCCAAAATAAAAGAAGCAGAGGACGCCCAAGCGACATCTCTTGCATTTTCAATTCTAAACTTCCATGTTAAGGTTGAAGTGCTCGTTGGTCTTGAATTCGGATCAGTGACTTCTGCCTCCGTTCGAATCATGACCGTGGCATCACTGGTTTTTGCTTTTTTTAATCTATTTTGTTGTTCAGCCGTGTAAACTTCAGACGGGTTTAAAAGTGCGCCAGAACAAACAACAAGGTGACTTGCAGGGGCTGTAATGTTAACATCAAAAGTTCCGTATTCTAAATAGAATTCGCCAGCACCAAGGTAAGGAAGAGTATTCCATCCGCTCACATCGTCATAAACAGACATCCTTGGATACCATTGTGCAAGTGTGAAAATTCGACCGTTTTCGGTTTCAAGAACGCCCATTCGATCCGAACCATAATCTGGTGAAGTAAATGAGAAATCAATTTTTATGCCAACAGAGCCACCATTTGCCTCTAAGGCTTTTGGAAGGTTAATTTTCATACGAGTATCAATAATGGAATAAGACGCTTCAACTTCAATAGAACGTCTGCCATTTTTGTAAAGAAGTTTGATGGTATTGATACCATATCCACCATCAAAATCTTGACCTTTAGCGCCGTTTCTGCTTCCACGTACTGGGATAATTGCATTTCCACGAGAGTCTTTTTTAAATAAATTTTGATCCAATTGCATCCATAAAAACTCTAGAGTATCTGGACTGTTGTTGGTATAGGTAATAATTTCAGATCCTGAAATTTCTTTAGTCGTTTCATTTAAGTTAACGTCGATTGAATAATCGGCGCTATTTTGCCAATAGGCATGGCCTGGTTTGCCACTTGCAGAGCGAGTAGCAGTTCCGTTTTTACTGTAAAAATCGTGCCCAAAAGCATCGTTATAGTTGTAGTTAGAAGGTTCTTCCTCTTGCGCTATAACAGCAGTCGATAGGAGAAATAAACCACAAAATAGAATGGAAATATACTTGTTCATAGTAAAATAAATTTTAAGGATTAGTTTGTGAAATTAATATAAATTAGAAAAAAAATGATCAAAATTTGTGTTAAAAACTATTTCCGTTAGAAGACCACAGATTTATGATCCCAAAGAATCGAAATAAAAAGTCCGAAATAGATCACAGCCACGATAAACTTTATGAATGCGGAGGTTAAAAATCCGAGTAAACTTCCAAACGCTGCTTTAACGGCTGTTTTGCTATCTGCTTTGTTTAGCAGTTCTCCGATAAGAGCTCCCAGAAAAGGACCTAAAATAATTCCGCCAGGAATGGGAGCAAGTATTCCAATCACTAATCCAACGGTAGTACCAATCATCCCAGCTTTTGATCCACCAAATTTTTTAGTGCCCATGGCAGGAATAATGTAATCCAAAATCCATATTAAAATAGCAATAATGAGTGTGATTATAATGATTTTCTGACTGACACTGATGTTGGGTGTGAAATACAACACCAAGAGCCCGACCCAACTCGTAAGGGGTCCCGGTAATACAGGAAGAAAACTTCCAATGATTCCTAAGATCATTAGGAATGCAGCAATACAAATTAAAAAAATGTCCATAGGCTTGAAATAATAAGACTCAAAACTTGATTCAATGTTACAAAAAATTTAACAGATTGTTAAAAGAATAAAAAAGTCATTTTACTTTCAAAAGACTATTTTTGTCAAAAATTATTGAATTATGAAATCCCTTTCTGAACTTATCGAGTTATTAACTCTCGAAAAAATTAACGATCACACTTTTATTGGTAAAAATTATAAAGCGCCTTGGGGGCGCGTATTTGGGGGGCAAGTTTTAGCGCAGTCGCTACATGCAGCCTATCAAACCGTCCCAGAAGATCGAATTGCACATTCCATGCATGCCTACTTTATTTTGGGCGGAAATATTGATGTTCCGATAAAATACGAAGTGGATGTGATTAGAGATGGTGGAAGTTTTACCACACGACGCGTGGTTGCATTTCAAAATGAAAAGGCTATTTTTAATATGTCAGCATCCTTTCAATTAAAACAAGAAGGGGTCGATCACCAAATTTCAATGCCCAATGTATTTCCACCTGAAAAATTGATGGATAGCCATGCGCAAATCGAAGAATTCAAGGACGTCATCCCAGACACCTATAAACGCTATAAGTCTTTTTTACCAAAAATTTTTGAATTCAAACCGGTCGATAATATGCTAACGAAGTTGGTTAAAAACAGCTCGCCTTTTGATAATATTTGGTTTAAAACCTGTGAAGATGTTGCAACGAATATCCCACTTCAACATCAGTTACTAGCCTATGCATCTGATTATAATATCTTACGTCCCGCATCAATGCCACATCGCGAGTTTTTGAATACTAAAGAAGTGTTTTATACCAGTTTAGATCATGCGCTTTGGTTTCACAGAGATTTTGATATTAGTGACTGGCTTTTGTATGCAATTGATAGCCCGAGTGCCTCAAATTCAAGAGGGTTTTCTAGAGGAAGTATCTTTGATTCCAAAGGCAACTTAATCGCTTCGGTTGCGCAAGAAGGGTTGATGCGGATTTTAAGTCAAGGGGCTAAACGAGGGACTATCTAATTCGAAATAGTTTTTTCACTTCTTCCTCAAACGTATCAAAATCTGCTTTTTCGGAAACCAATACTAAAGCTTTGTCTACGATTTTTGACACAATATGGTAGTCAATTCCGAGTCCGATGGCCAACTTAGATAAAATTTTCACTTCATCCTCATTTTTGATGTGATCCAAATGAACCATTCGCGCTAAATCATAAAGGCGTTCAATACGTCTTTCTTGAGTTGCAGGCGGATTAATGGGGTGGGTTTTGTAATCTTTTAAAATGGTGGCATAGCTTTCTTTTGAAATATTTAAATTTCGAGCCAGCCGGTCTAAAAACGTTTTTTCTTCGTCGTTTATAGAACCGTCGCTCATGGCAACTCTGACCATGGAAGCAAAATGATCTTGGTTTCGTTTATTGAAACCACTACTAAATAAATCTGATATCGACATAAGTATTAAGTTTTGGGTATACAAACCTACATTTTTTTTAAATAATATTAAAGATTTTTTATGTTTTATAGCGCATAAACAAAGCCTACACACAAAGTATTATCCTATATTTACAAAAAATTTTTTTTTGAGTAAAATGATTCTTTCTCAGAGTTTTCAGCAGTCTTTGATTCATCAAAAACTGAGCGCTCTTATATCCAGTTCTAAAGAAAAAACACATTTGAAAGGCGCTTTAGGGTCGTCTTTATCGTTTACGATTGCGAGTGTATTTAAAACATCGGATCAACCGTTTTTATTGATTTTTGATAACAAAGAAGAAGCAGCCTATCATCTGAATGATTTTGAATCTCTACTAGATGATAAAGAGGTTTTGTTTTATCCCGGAAGTTATCGAAGGGCTTATCAAATTGAAGAAACGGACAATGCCAATGTTTTGATGCGTGCAGAGGTACTCAGCCGGATTAATTCTCAAAAAAAACCAGCTCTAATTGTGACCTATCCAGAAGCACTTTTTGAAAAAGTACTGTCTAGGAAAGAACTCGAAAAATCGACGTTTAAAGTGGCTGTTGGGGAAACACTTGTTCTAGATTTCTTTAATGAAGTTCTTTTTGAATATCATTTTAAAAGAGTCGATTTTGTAACTGAACCCGGAGAGTTTTCGGTTCGTGGTGGGATCGTAGATGTGTTTTCATTTTCCCATGATCAACCCTACCGAATTGAGTTTTTTGGGGATGAAGTCGATAGCATTCGTACCTTTGATATTGAATCTCAGTTATCAATAAAGCCCTTAAAAAAACTTCAAATCATCCCCAATATTGAGCATAAGTTACGCAATGAAACCCGTCAAAGTTTTTTAGAATATAGTTCCTCAAATACCGTGATTTTCGCCAAAGATATTAAAGGACTGTTATCGAAAACTGAAACGCTTCAAGAAAAAGCGATGGAAGCTTATGAGCAGCTTTCTAAAACCTTAAATCACAGTCGACCCGAAGATTTATTTTGTACTCCAACTCATTTTAAGACACAACTCTTAGATTTTTCGGTCGTTGAATTTGGAAGTACTGCTGTATTGGCCACCAAATCCGAAAACCAACTCAACGCTGAGGTCAGTCCACAACCGTCATTTAACAAGCAGTTTAATCTGATTATCGAGGACTTAAATTCACACCACGATTCAGGTTATAAAAATTATATATGTTGTTCGAATGCACAACAAGCGCAACGATTTTACGATATTTTTGAAACCGTCGATGAAGATGTTCAATGTCAAACTATTGTACTATCGTTATACCAAGGGTTTATCGATCATGATAAAAAAATTGTGTGTTATACCGATCATCAAATATTTGAGCGTTATCATAAATTCCACCTTAAAAATGGGTTTTCCAAAAAGCAATCCATCACCCTTCAAGAATTAACAAAACTCGAAATAGGAGATTATATCACCCACATTGACCACGGTATTGGAAAATTTGGAGGTTTACAAAAAATTGATGTCGAAGGTAAAAAGCAAGAAGCCATAAAACTGTTTTACGGCGAACGCGATATTTTATATTTGAGTATTCATGCCCTCCACAAAATCACTAAATTTAATGGAAAGGATGGCAAGACTCCCAAAGTTTATAAGTTAGGGAGTAAAGCATGGAAAGTCTTAAAACAAAAGACCAAAACAAGAGTCAAAGAAATTGCGTTTAATTTGATTAAACTCTATGCAAAGCGGAAGCTCGAAACAGGGTTTCAATACAATCCTGATACGTCTATGCAACTCGAGTTAGAAGCATCGTTTGTCTTTGAAGATACTCCCGATCAAGTGACGGCGACGGCCGATATTAAAGCCGATATGGAAAGCGAACGCCCGATGGATCGTTTGATTTGTGGGGATGTTGGATTTGGAAAAACAGAAGTGGCGCTAAGAGCTGCTTTTAAAGCGGTGGACAATGGCAAACAAGTGGCTGTTTTAGTCCCAACCACCATTCTTGCATTTCAACATGCCAAAACCTTTAAAGCACGGTTGAAAGACTTTCCCGTGACGGTGGATTATATCAACCGATTTAAAACAACAAAACAACGAAAAGAGACTTTAGAGAGCCTAGAGTCGGGTCGTTTAGATATCATTATTGGAACGCATCAGTTGGTTAATAAGTCCGTTGTTTTTAAAGATTTAGGATTGTTGATTGTCGATGAAGAACAAAAATTTGGAGTTGCTGTCAAAGAAAAACTCAAAACACTCAAAGACAATGTGGATGTGCTCACGCTCACTGCAACACCCATTCCTCGAACGCTTCAGTTTAGTTTAATGGCGGCTCGTGATTTATCGGTGATTACCACGCCACCACCCAACCGTTTCCCGATTGAAAGTATCGTGACCCGTTTGAATGAAGAGACCATCCGTGATGCCATTCAGTATGAAATTCAACGGGCTGGACAAGTCTATTTCATTCATAACCGTATCGAAAATATTAAAGAGGTCGCAGGGCTGTTGCAACGCTTGGTACCAGATGCAAAAATCAGGGTGGGACATGGGCAAATGGAAGGACGAAAACTCGAGCAATTGATGCTCGATTTTATGAGCGGAGAATTTGATGTTTTGGTCAGTACTACCATTGTTGAAAGTGGGTTGGATGTGCCAAATGCCAATACGATTTTTATTAATAATGCCAATAATTTTGGACTGAGTGATTTGCACCAAATGAGAGGTCGTGTAGGACGAAGCAATAAAAAAGCATTTTGTTATTTCATTACTCCTGATTTTCATGCCATGACCGATGAAGCACGTAAACGTATTTCGGCTTTAGAACAATATACCGCACTCGGAAGTGGATTTAATATTGCTATGAAAGATTTAGAAATTCGAGGAGCGGGTGATTTATTAGGCGGCGAACAAAGTGGATTTATTAATGATATTGGCTTTGAAACCTATCAAAAAATATTAAATGAAGCCATCGAAGAACTCAAAGAAACAGAATTTAAGAGTCTTTATAACGAAGATATAAATACCAAAGAGTTTGTGAGAGATGTGACGATTGACACGGATTTTTCCCTCTTATTTCCCGATGATTACATCAATAATATCACGGAGCGATTAAGTCTTTATACCCAACTAAATACATTGAAAAACGAAGATGAATTGCAGTTATTTGAACGTGATTTAATCGATCGATTTGGAGCGGTGCCAACACAAGTTGTGGATCTTTTAGACAGTGTGCGCATTAAATGGTTGGCAACGACCTTAGGATTTGAAAAAATAGTATTGAAACAGCAAAAAATGGTCGGCTATTTTGTGAGTGATCAAGAAAGTCGTTTCTACCAAAGTATTCATTTTTCAAAAGTGTTACAATACGTTCAGGAACACCCAAAATCCTGTACAGTCAAAGAAAAACAGATGCGTGTGGGACTGCGTTTGTTGATGCGTTTCTCAACTATTCATTCGGTTCAGCAAGGGTTAGCGGCTTTAAAGCCTATTTTGGCATAACTATTGGTTTTCTTTTGAAGATGATTATATTTGAATCTACAAAACCGTTAACCTCATGTTTAAACAACTTTTCTATTTTAGTGTAATGCTCCCAATTTTAGGGTTTTCTCAACACCAATTAAAAGGTGTTTTCTCGCCTGCCAATGAATTTAAAGCGACCATGTTATACCACCTGTCAGAAGGCAACGCGACTTACATGAGTTATGGGACGGTCAACCCACAAGGAGAAATGAAAATTGAACTCGATGCGTCTGCTCCATCAGGGATTTATAAGTTAGTATATGCCTTACCTCAAGCCGATCATAATTTTGAATTTATATACGATGCAAACGAAGATGTTGTTTTCAATTTCAATCCAGATTCAGGAGTTACATTTATAAACTCTAAAGAAAATCAACTGTTTCATTCCTATACACAAGCCATAAATAACGCTCAAAAGGAGTTGCTTCAAATGTATGCAAAACCTTCTATGAAATCCCGAGTTTATAAACGGCGTTCTCAAAAAGTCGATAGCATTCAAAAACGCTATACTTTACTGTCAAAAGGAACCATTGCAGCTCGTTTTATAAACGCGAGTCAACCCTATATAGCAGCCAAAGTTGAAAGTGCAGATTTGTTTACAAAGAATGTAAAAACACATTATTTTGACGCGATTGATTTTAAAGATCAGTTGCTACAAAGTTCTAATTTTTTGATCGACAAGTCGATCGATTATATCCTTCGGATGCACACTTCGGCGACGCCTTTGTTACAAGATTATAAGGCTAATATTGATGAAGTTAGCAAACAATTTTCATCCACAGAACCATCCTTTCAGCTCACAAGTTTAGTGGCCTTAAATGATTTATTGATTGAATCTCAACAAGAATCGTTGGCGTTGTATCTAACAAAGACTTTTCTATTGCCAATAGCGATTCAGTTAAAGGACACCGAACAAATTACAAATTCAGAAGATTTTATGCGTATTGCTATTGGAGTTAAAGCCCCTAATTTTCAGGTTAATAACCAAAAATCTCTTTATGATTTGGACGATGCCACCAACTATCTATTAATCTTTTGGAGTAGCGACTGTGGGCATTGTTTAAAAGAACTTCCTGAAGTCTATTCTTACCTGGCATCTCGTCCTGAAAAAGACTTTAAAGTGGTGGCAATTGGATTGGAAACAACCCCCGCAAAATGGCAAGAGACTATTAAGCTTTGGCCTCAATTTACACATGTACTTGCGAAAGGAAAGTGGGACAGTAAACTTTCAAAATTGTATGCGGTCGAAGCCACTCCGAGTTATTATCTTTTGGATGCCTCTAAAACGATTACTTCCAAGCCGTATCTTTTAAAAGACCTTATGGATGTGTTGGATCAAAAATGATAAAATGCATTTTCGATATGGTCTATTTCTGGAGTTTTAGAAGACAGCACGATTGCAATAATATCAAACCGAACTTCCAAGTTTAAATCGTTTGATATTACAAAATGATCGACCGCTTTAATAATGCGCTGTATTTGGGCGGGTTTTAAAAATTCTTCAGGGGCTCCAAAGGTTTCGCTGCTCCGTGTTTTTACTTCAACGGCTACTAAATAGGCGTCTTTTTGAGCCAAAATATCGACTTCCGCTTTTTTAAAGCGATAGTTTTGCGTTAAAATTTTATACCCTTTCGAAATTAAAAAATCAACCGCTAAGCGTTCACCAAAAACACCGCGATTGTAGATGTCAGACATTGGAAACTTGTTTTATTTTTTTAAAAACTCATATTCACGCTCAACGATTGCTATACGGACTTTGTACTGCTGATACCAGAGTTGTCGACCTTTTTCTTGAGCGTCTTTGTGAGCCAAGTTTTCTTTCCATGATTTGATGGCTTCTAAATCGCGCCAATACGAAATAGAAATACCGATATCTGAGCTAGCATCCTCCATCCCCAAAAAGCCATCTTGTTTGAGTGCAAGCTGATTCATGTGGGCATTCGTTTCAGCATAGTTGTTGTCGTTTTTAGTTCTAAGAGAGCTAAAAATTACCGCATAATAGGGTGGAGGTGGTGTGTTTGATAGCATGTTTTAGTATTAAATTATTAACTATTCTATTCCGTAATGACACTAATTTCTACAGCATTTGTAAACTTCTGTCCATTGACTTCGGAGAGGGCAACGAGTTTGTAATAGCGTCCAGAGGTCGCAGGAAAATTAGCTGTTCTCATATCATCTGTTGATTCCCAAATTCCTGAAGCGATTGCATTTCCCCAATTATTTGGGTCATCACTTACATAGATTTCATATTCTGAAATCCGCCCATTTTCCCTTCCATTATCTGTTACATTGCCCTTAGTGGGATCTATGTAGTGTACTTGCCTAGAAAGATAATTTAATCCAGTAATGGTTTTTGTTTCGCCAAGGTCTACTACAATCCAATGAGGTAACTGATCTGTGACGCCGTTCCATTCGGAGTGCCAGTAGGTTTCGGTATCGCCATCGACAGCATTTACGGCACGACTATCTACGGCAGCTGTCTCTTGGCTATCAAAGTCATAAACTCTAGGGTATTGAATTTCTAGAACGTCTGTAATTGCTTTAATTTCAGCAACAGCCGCCCATGTGTTCTGTTTAAAACCAGTGACTGCAATTAATTTATAATAGCGTCCTACTTTGCTTGTGGCAAAATTAACGGTTTTTAAATCGGTGGATTCAGTCCAATTCCCTGTAGCGACCGCATCGCCCCAATTATTCAAGTCTTCGGTAACATATATTTCATAACCATTAATCCATCCATTTTCACCTCCGGATTGTCTAGGGAGATACGTGATTCCAGTGATGTTTCTTAAGCCACCAAGATCAATCACGAGTTCATGGGGATGCGATGGGTTTGGATCATACCACCTTGAGTGCCAAAAAGTATCGTCTAATCCGTCAATAGCATAAATGGCTTCGTTTCCGTTGGGCTGTTCACTAGAGAAGGATTCTACTGTGGCAGGTAAATTGAAAAAATCGGTAATGGTTTGAGTACTTGTACCTCGCTTATCCGTGACGGTTAGGGTGACATCAAAGCTGTTTTGGAGGTTTCGATCGTAGGTAACCGTTGGTCGCTCTTCTGTAGAGAAGGATGGGATTACTCCTGAGAATTCCCATAGATACGTAGCATCTTTATCAGCCACCGAATAATCTGCAAATTTAACAACAGAATCTTCGAGTGTAATTTCTGACCGGTTGGCAGTAATGTTTGCTTTTGGAGGTGTGAGTTCATATAAATCCATTTCATACAAGCCTCTTGAGGTTCCGAGTCGTAGTTTTCCTTTGGCATAGTTAATAAACATAAAGGATGTTTTACAGAATGGTAAATTCCTGCCAAATAATTCCCATTGCGCCATTCCGGTCTTTCTGTAATACACACCAAAAGTAGTGCCAACGTACAGCAAATCATCACTACCACGTTGGTAAATAAGAGAATAGATTGCGTGATTAGGGAGGCCTGCAGAAAAATCAGTCCACGTTGTTCCACCATCTCTAGTATGAAAAACTTTCGGAGTATGATTGTTTTTTGCGGTGGTAACCCACAAATGTTCAGGGTTTGTATCACTGACTGCTAGACGCCATAAATCATTATTGTTTGTTAAGACTTCTGGAGGTGCTATTTCTGTCCAGGTAGTACCTGCATCCATTGATTTAATAACCCGGTTGGGTTTTGATACATTTTCAGCTTTGGGCTCTAAAACAGCATATACATAATTTGAATTTGCAAAGCTAACTTTTACACAGACAGCATTATCTTCTTCTTCTACAAAACTATTAATAACGGACCAAGAATCCGCATTATTCGTTGTTTTCATAAGTTGATAAACACCTTCATTTCTATTGCCATAATTGCCGCTATAAAACGTAAAATAATTATGAGGGTCAAACTCTATATTGTCAAGAGGCAAATAGCCAAGACTAATTCCTAGGGGCTCAATAATATGGCCCGTTTTAGAGGTTAAAGATCGGGTTATTCGTTCATCATTCCAGGGATGGTTATACGTGTATTGGTCTTCTATCGGGTTTACATTCGCGGACATTGAGTCAGTGCCTCTCACAGCAATCCAGCCTCCATAGACACTATCATCTCTAAAAGATGTTCGATTGTGGTTTAACCCCACAGCCATGATGTCATTTTTAAAGGATTGACTAAAGCCCCAAAGTTCCTGGATGCCAAGTCCATCGCTCTTGTCCTTAACAACGGTCATCCCTTTATCTGAAGAGTAGTAAACTCCTCCGTCATTTCCATTCCAAATATGATCCCCAATAATTGAAAGGCCATGATGATCTCCATGGATTCCAGTATGGGCATCACTTGAGGGGTAATTATCATATTGCCAACCTGTAACTACATCGCCAGATCGGTCATAACTCCATGTTAGACCTCCATCGGTGCTGATTTTTAGTTTATTTGCAGCACATGCCAAAAAATTCTCATCAGTTTCCGACACTGTAAAGGCAAAATTCCATAGGAGTTGAGCTAAATGAGCGTTCCCTGATAGATAGTCGGTTGTTCCATAAGAATCTACTAATTTCACATTTGAACTCCCACAGCATTTTTTTTCAAACGAAGTCCCTCCATTAGAGGATTTATAAAAGGCTATTTTGTCAATATCATCGTCATCTCCAATCGCAATGTAAACAACGTCATTGTTGGCAGGCGTGGTAGCCAGTCGAGCTCTTGTTGTTTTAATATTATGATTGGACGGAAAACCATTATTGATTGTTGCAAAGTTTTGACCACTGTTTGTGGATCTTTTAAAATTTATCCACTCTGAAGTAGTAGATTGTTCTAAAATATAAACGGTGTTTGGGTCATCGAGCTTCACGCGCATGTCCCAAATTATTTGATTAGTAGTATACATTTCATTCCAAGTAGCACCGCCATCGATTGATTTATGAAGTTTATATTTAGGGTTAGCATCTGTGTCTTCTGTGGTGGCATAAACAATTGAACTGCTGGTGTCTGATACATCAACCCAAATAAATCTAGAATACTTTGAAGGTTTGTGTTTTCTTAGTGAGGTGTATTCCCAACTGGCACCGCCATCTATGGATTTTATGACGCCCACATCGGTACCTGCATAAGCAATCTGTGGATCAAGTCTGCTGAATACAATTTCATTGACCCACTCAACTTCAAGGGTACCTCCAGATGCAAAACGGTACGTTTCGCCGCTATCGGTTGTTTGCCAAATTCCTGCGGTTGATGCTCCGATTAAAACAGAACTCGTATCGTCGGGTTTTATACGTATTGAGCGCACCACCCCTACGCCGCCATTATCTTGCGTGGTATTCCAATTGAGAAACAGTTGCTCCCAGTCATTTTCAGCACCATTTATTAATTCATCCCCTATGTTTCCTAAACATTCCCAATCGTGGGTTTTTTCAGCTCTATTAATCATTAAGCAATCTAAATCCGTATCGAATACCATTAGACCTTCTGCAGGAGACGAAATAGCCATGCGTTCGCTCGTACTTAAAGTCGGGAATTTAACACCTTGAGACGTACTATAAACGTCTAAAACGGCATTTGAGTTTGGGGTGCCCGTACCAATGCCAATTTGGGCATTAAAACTAACGGAATACACTAAAAACACAATAAAAAGTAGGTTTTTAGGATTTTTCATTTTTTAAATTTTTAGCTTAATGTTGATCTATATTACATAAGACCCCAATTTTTGATTTGGTCACATTGAGTTGAATGGTACGTCCAAAATAGAGGGCGCGGTTTTCTAATTCATGCCCTGCTGGGAATCCAAAGCCTATAGGCACATCAATATCTTTAAGGACGTCCAAAATCAACGTTTCAATAGATTGGCCCCATGCTGGGTTATTGATTTTAAGTTGACTCATATCGCCGATAATGACCCCCGCACAATGGTCAAAATACCCCGCACGTTTTAAACTTTGTAATTGACGATCGATATGGTATTTATGTTCACCAATTTCTTCTATAAAAATAATTTTTCCTTTGGTGTCAAGACTGGTTTTACTGCCCAATGTGGCTGTTAATAACGACAAGTTTCCACCCACAAGTTGCCCTGAAGCAGATCCAGGTATATTATCTGAATGCCCTTTAATCTCATAGCTTTTTAGCTGACCAAAAAGTGCCGATTTTAAAGTTTCAATAGAGGGTTTTATGGCCTCTTTATCTTCGGTTAGATTAATACACATCATGGCGTGTAAGCTCTCATAGCCTAAGTTGTTTAAGGCCGTGTGTAAGACTGTAATATCCGAATAGCCAATCACCCATTTGGGGTGGTTTTTGAACCCTTCAAAATCTAAATCATCTATAATTCTAAGGGTACCGTACCCACCACGCGCACACCAAATCGCTTTGATGTTTGGGTGGTCTAAGGCTTTTTGTAAGTCGTTGCTGCGTTGGGCATCTGTCCCTGAAAAATGATTGAACTTGGTTTGAAGATGATCCCCAAAAACAACGTTCAGTCCCCAACTGTTTAAGAGAATTTTCGTCTTTTGAATCACTTTGACGTCGTGTTTTAAAATGCCTGCTGGGGCTACGATGGCAACGGTGTCGCCGGTTTTTAAATAATGTGGACGGATCATTTCTAAGAATTTATGAGAGGTAATGGTTGTTGTGTGACGGTCTGCCATGGGGGTGGCATCTGAATTTGGTAGTAGGGCCAGTAAAAGGCACCAAAGTATCGATTTAAGAATCATTTTAAAGGGCTTTTTGTAAAGATAGCAATTTCTCTAAAATTCTGTTTCAAATTGGACGTAATATTATGTATTTTTGTCTGCATAATTCACACACAATGTCAAAACGTTTTACCATTACCGCTGCTTTACCATATACTAATGGACCCATTCATATTGGGCATTTGGCCGGGGTCTATGTACCCGCCGATATCTATGCGCGCTACTTACGTTTACAAGGGCATGATGTCGCTTTTATTTGTGGAAGTGATGAGCATGGGGTACCCATTACCATCAAAGCTAAAAAGGAAGGTGTGACGCCTCAAGATATTGTTGATCATTTTCATGCAAACATCAAAACGTCCTTTGAAGATTTTGGAATTTCGTTTGATAATTATTCTAGAACTTCAGCGAAAATTCATCATGAAACCGCCTCTGAATTTTTTAAAATACTGTATGATAAAGGTGATTTTATTGAAGAAACAAATGCGCAATTATACGATGCAGAAGCCGAGCAGTTTTTGGCCGATCGATTTGTGGTTGGGACCTGCCCAAAGTGTGGCAATGAAGAAAGTTATGGCGATCAATGTGAAGCTTGTGGAACGTCTCACAATGCAACGGATCTTATCAAACCAAAATCAGCCATCACAGGCGCAACACCAGCTTTAAAAGAAACAAAACACTGGTTTTTACCACTCGATAAACACGAAGCATTTTTAAAAGAATGGATTTTAGAAGGCCACAAAGCCGACTGGAAACCCAATGTCTATGGTCAATGTAAATCATGGATCGACGAGGGTTTGCGTCCCCGTGCGGTGACTCGTGACTTGGATTGGGGCATCCCAGTTCCTGTGGAAGGTGGCGAAGGAAAAGTGCTTTATGTGTGGTTTGATGCGCCAATTGGCTACATCTCATCGACCAAAGAATGGGCCCAACGCGAAGGTAAAAATTGGGAGTCCTATTGGAAAGATGGAGACACCACTTTAGTCCATTTTATTGGAAAAGATAACATTGTATTTCACTGTATTATTTTTCCAGCAATGCTTAAAGCAGAAGGCAGTTATATTCTCCCTGAAAATGTACCCGCTAACGAATTTTTAAACTTAGAAGGTCAAAAACTATCTACCTCCAAAAACTGGGCGGTTTGGTTGCCCGATTATTTAAAAGAATTTCCTGAAAAACAAGATGTATTGCGCTACGTTTTAACCGCCACAGCACCTGAAACAAAAGACAATGATTTTACTTGGAAAGATTTTCAAGCACGAAATAACAACGAATTGGTGGCTATTTTTGGAAATTTTATTAATCGAGTATTGGTATTGACCAATAAATATTACGAAGGAAGTGTACCAACTCCCAACGACCTGTCGACTATCGATACTGAAACCTTGGAAAAGGTGAAATCGTATCCCGACATTTTATCCAAATCGATCGAACGTTACCGCTTTCGAGAAGCCAGTCAGGAATTGATGAATTTGGCCCGGCTTGGAAACAAATATTTGGCCGATGAAGAGCCTTGGAAAGTGATCAAAACAGATCCAGAACGAGTGCAGACCATTATGTATGTAGCGCTTCAAATTGCAGCAGCTTTGGCCATTGTATCTGAGCCCTTTTTGCCGTGGTCCTCTCAAAAATTAAAAACCATGCTTCGCTTAGAAACGCCAACTTGGACGTCGGTTCAAAGAGGGGATTCGTTGTTAAAACCAACCCACCAAATTGGAGAAGCGTCGCTCTTATTCGCAAAAATTGAAGATTCAGAAATTGAATTTCAATTGGAAAAATTAGCTAAAAGTAAATTGGCAAATCTGATCGCAAAAAAAGTAGTAGAGCCTCAAAAAGAAACCGTTTCTTTTGAAGATTTTTCAAAGTTAGACATTCGAGTTGGAACAATTCTTTCGGCCGAAAAAATGCCAAAAGCCAAAAAATTACTGGTACTTCAAGTCGATACAGGTGTGGATGTTCGCACGATTGTATCGGGGATAGCCGAAAGTTTTACTGCTGAACAAGTGGTCGGAAAACGGGTGACTGTCCTTGTCAATTTAGCTCCGCGTGCCTTACGTGGTGTCGAAAGTCAAGGGATGATTTTAATGACCGAAAATCCCGAGGGTAAATTGGTGTTTGTCAGTCCCGATGCCGCTCATGAAACTATCAATGGTTTAAAAATTAGTTAGACAGCCTAATGGGGTTGTTTTTTGTTGAGAATCTAGAATAGAGACTTTAGAGTAGAGAGAAAAGAGTAGAGAGAAGAGAGTAGAGAGAAAAGAGTAGAGAGAAGAGACTTAAGATTTGAGAGAAGCGATTTAAGACTCAAGATTTGAGAGAAGAGATTAAAGACTCAAGATCCAAGATTAAAGACTAAAGAGAAGAGATTCCGAAACTGTCACCCTAGCTGAAACCTTGTCATTCCTAACTTGTTTGAGGGACAGTTCGATTATTTTTTGCTTTACAAAAAACATATCCAAAACCGTTTGTTACACAAGTACCTTGTTATATCGCAAAATGGTACCGTTTGTTACATGAGGTTTTTAAAGTACTCCTTTTAAGATGCTCTATAGATCGCAAGAACTACTTTTGTGAGAGTGTCTTCTGTTGTCAGAATTCAAAACATCGATCTCCTAATTCTATTACTAACTGAAAAAAAACCTATGAAAATCACCACCTCAATTCTTGTTTTTGTAATGGGACTCTCGTCCCTTTCGGCTCAAATTAGTAGTGCCACAGAAAAATTAACATTACCGCGAATTTAAGTAAATCTTCAGGGGCTATATTTTTAATAATAAATTAATCACCCATAATGATTCAGGTGGTGATCCCAAAATTTTTGAATTAGACACCATTTCTGGGGCAGTCCCCCGAACCCCCCCGCTAGCGCTCGTTTGTAACGAGTGCCGTAACAGCTAGGCCCCACGAGTGCCGTAACCTGTTATTGAGAGATTTTAAAAAACATACTGCTAAAAAAGTAATTGAAGCGATAGAAAATAACCCACAAGAAAGCAGAAAAGAATGGTTATTATGGATGATGAAACGTGCAGGTAAAAAACAAGGAAATATAACTAATTATCAGTTTTGGCAACACAATAATAAGCCAATAGAATTATGGAGTACTGAGGTTATAAAACAAAAGATAGATTATATACATAGCAATCCTATAGAAAGTGGCTTTGTTACCAACCCAGTAGATTGGAAATATTCTAGTGCAAGAAATTTTCAGGGAGACCATACTATATTACAGATTGATGAAACAGGTTTTTTATAATAGTAATGGCACTCGTTACAAACGAGCGCTAGCTTGGG